>OBRT01000174.1_pt1 | contig 20356 bp, 22 predicted proteins | sample 1494891 | NCBI WGS metagenome assembly OBRT01 (sample SAMEA3360688, study PRJEB22359) | human gut metagenome | biome: ENVO:urban biome; feature: ENVO:human-associated habitat; material: ENVO:feces | place: Bangladesh | collected 2011 | reverse complement strand
ATGAATATTATGAAGCTTACAAAAGAAAATATAAAACTGCTGGTAAATCTTGGTACGAATATGACCAAAACAAGAAAGGAAATTCTTGGAAGTCTAAACTACAATTTGATATAGATAGAATGATTAATAAGTCTAAATCGTGGGAAGAGTTTTTAGAAAATATGAGGTCTCTTGATTATGAAATTAAGTTTGGTAAACACATTGCTTTTCGTCATAAAGATAAGCAAAGATTTACAAGATCAAAGACTATCGGAGAAGATTATGCTGAGGAAAGAATCAAAGAAAGAATAGATTTAGCAATTAAAAATAAAGCTAATCCTATTAAAAAACGTGTAGAAAACGTCATTGATATATCTACTAATAAAAAAGCTCAATCCTCTAAAGGTTACGAAGTTTGGGCAAGAAAACACAATATCAAAACAATGGCTGACTCAATAATAAAATTAAGAGAACAAGGAATTAATTCCATTACCCAACTCGATGATCTAATCAAAAAATCTGCCGATGATAGACAAGAATTGTTAGATAAAATAAAGAAAATTGAAGCTGAAATGAAGAGTTTATCCCAGGATATGGAAAATATAAATACTATAAATAAATATCGTGAAATATATAAATACCACAAGAAAAATCCTGATGATAAACAATTTGAAGAAGAATATTATAGTGAACTTTCCGTCTATAAAATAGCTGCAAAAGAAATATTAGAAAACTATAAAAAACTACCAAATACAAAAGTAATACTATCCAAACTTGATGAATTACAAGAAAAAAAGAACACCCTTATGCAAGAGTATTCTTTGAATAAAGAACAATTTTCTGACCTTGTTCAGTATAGGAAAAACTATGAAAATTATTATGGAAAGGAAGTGGAGAGATAAAAAGCTATAAGCGGATAAACTTATAGCTTTTTTAAAATTATTTACAAATTTTTATTCTAGACTTTTTATTCTATCTACAAGACTATTTTGACTGTGCGTTTTATAGAACCTACCTGTAAATAATATCCCAATAATTATATTTATATAGTTCTTTTGTTAATTCAAAGTTATTAGGTGCATAGCCTAATACTTTTAATCGAACTAATGCTGCTGTTTTTGATACTTGGAATTGCTCTGATACTTTCATGATGAAATCAAATAGATAAGTCTCATCCTTAATATGCTTATCATAACCTAGATAGTATAAATACTTTATAATTACTTTTTTATTCATCAAAAGACAAGAAGCAAATGTGTTTGCCTGCCATTCTATTGTATCCATGAATCCCCAACGTTTATTTTTCTTCTTATTAACATCGCCAGTTCTACAAGCTAGTGACGCAGGCTTTTCTTCTTCATTAAAAAAAATTAGTTGGTTTGGATCTCTATAGAATACACACGGATGAATTACACCATGACCACATTCATTAGCTAGGGTAAATCTTCTAAATCCTTTATCTCTTGGATTATCCAATTGCTTATCTATTAGAATAGTATTGGCTCTATCTGTAAGATATTCTAGTTTCCATTGTCCAGTTTTTATATTTGGCATTAGGCTTTTCATTGTTCGTATTACTTGGTCATCATTAAAGACCATCATTCCTGCATAGCAACCGTTATGAGATAAATAGGCATATTCAACATTAAACCCTAAATCAAATTCTGCCAGTCCCTCAATATCTACTGCTTCAAAATTTTCAATTGCAGAAGGACAATATTTATTGAGAATTTGCTCGGTCAGTGATTCAATTTGATCTAAAGTGATAAATGGAGCACCTGTACTTGATTTGTTGAAGTTATATTGATACATGCCTACCTCTCTTTTTCAATTTCTTCAATGAATTTTATCCACTCTTCTTCTTTTACATCTAAGTCTCTAGCCTTTCTCAAAGCTACGCTTAAGCCTTTAGTTTTTAAAATATACTCTGGCAAATCAGGTGCCACCGTATTTCTTTGTTTTCCAGCTAAATCCATCATAATGGATGATTCTTCTTCATCCAAGTTTAATATTTTAGCAATTTGGTTCAACCTATCTAAGTCAAAAGAATCTCTTTTTCCTTTCTCTACATCGCTTAGATACGGTGAGGAAATATTAAGCCTGTCCGCCATATCCTTTAAGGTGATTCTTAAATCCTTTCTCTTCTGAGAAATAAAATTCCCAAAAGTCAGTTCGTGATTGTTCATGGTTACCTCCTATTACTTTATTAGCTAATCTGCTAATATAAAATATTAGACATCTTTGTTTTTCTTAAGTCAATAGCCTACCATAAGTCCTTTGTAAGTAAAAAAAATTGATAGTGTTGTGAAAAAATGGTATAATTCAGCTTATGTTTGAAAATATGAAAAAGGGATGTTACGGAAACACCCCCGCAACATCCCTTTCACTATGCATGGCACATTATACTTTTACGACTGATTATGCACTAATACTTAGATACCACACTATATATTTGTGCACTTTTTTAAAGATTTTTCCTCAGTTAATTTCTAGCTGAATCGTCATTGTAGGCGTAATTTGTACTACCATTACAAGAGCATCGACATCCAGGACCTGATTGTTTTGTTGCAGTATAATTTTGCTTTACTGTACTGCACATACACGGAGCTCTAAAAGCTACATCTTCAGACTCTACAATTTCTCTTTGATATGGATTTCTTACTTTTAACATAATTTCATCTCCTTGAAATTAAAAACTCGTGTCATGCACTATATTACAATATCTTCATTGAGGCTCTCCAATTTTTCTGGAGCAACTCTCAACAAATAATGATATTGACTCAAATACATAAGGTTGCTTTGACGCTCATACTCACAAATTTCCATATTGGGATTTTTAATACCTTCTGCATTAACACGATCTACATAACAAGCGCTACACAATTTCGCACTCCAGCAATCGTCACAATAAGGTGTCCACACATCCGAGAATTTGAATATGTAATTAGTAAATAATGAGTCTAAATCTATCCCTGAATCTATTTTACCCAAACTAGGTGCAAAACCAACTTTTTCGCACGGTAATATTTCTCCATCTACAGTTACATAAAGTCTCCGATATCCAGCTACGCAACACCCATTCAAAGAAACTGTATTTGAAGCTTTTTTCGTAATCGGTCTAGAATGAATTTTTAGGTATGGATCAGTGAATGACGTTTGGTGTATTTCATCAAATGAATTACATGAAACAGCTTTCTGCTGTTGCCATTGCCTTAAAGATTGATCCTGAAAATAGATATCTTCTCTTAGTTCTTCTGGAAGAGTATCTAAGCTGGGGTAACCAATTTGATAGTCAAAATCTTTTGGTGTATATGGTAATGAATTGAAAAAATGATCTATTCTCTCGATTTTACTAGTGCTGTATGGTGGCATATAAACAGAATTGACTGAAATATGGAAATTTTCATTTATGCTCGAAATTGAGCAGAGCTTCTCGAAGTTTTTGATTACATCCTGAAAAGTTCCGTCTCCACCTCTGTATACTCTATATTTATCATGGATTTCTCTTGGACCATCTATGCTACACATTATAGATAAATTGTTGACTTTTTTAAAAAATTCTACCATTTCATCATTTAAAAGTGTCAAATTTGTAGTGAATGAAAAATTTACCTTTCGATCCTCTAGCTTTGATTTAGAAATTGAATATTCTATAGCACCTTTTAATACTTCAAAATTAACTAACGGTTCTCCTCCGTAAAATGTTATATGTATCTCATTTTTGTCACCCTCAGAAAAAATATAATCTATTGCAGATTTTGCATCTTCCAAAGAAATGCTTTTATTCCCAAAGTTCCTATTTCCTACATAGTTGTCATTATATATGCAGTACTTACATCTCATGTTGCAAGATTGGGTTAATTCTATAATCAACTGCGTACAACCTTGTTGAATTTGATTGTGAACAAACTTCAAAAAAGCATTCGAATGCAGATTCTTAATCTTAAACCCCTTAAATAAGTCCTCTTCATTAAAAAAACTAATTAAACTTTCTTCATCTAGATTTAGAAATCTCACTTCTTCATTAAATTCTTCAGATCTCACATCTTTAGTTTGCAATAAATTTATGAATTTACAAGTTTTGTCATCTAACTGTATTACTTTACTTGTTCCACTATCATACCAGTAATTGACATCTCCATCAGTAAAAATTACGCCCAAAGAACTAGCCGTTTTTGAGATCTTGCTTTTACTATATTCCTCTACATATTTGTATAGATCATTCATTGATCTAAATATAACCGAATCATCATGACTACTCATTAGGCACCTCCTGTTAATTCTATAATTTACAATTTAATTATACACCCGTTTCTATTAAAAAACAAATAGATTTATTATAACACGAAGACTTTTTTTTATCAAATTATGCCCCATCTGAAATTTGATTTTAGAGTTCTTTTTCCTTGCATTTTATAATAAATAAGAGTATTGTATTTACATAGAGGAAAATATTTACTGAAAGGTGGTTTTTATGAAGAAAAAACTTTTCATTCCTATTCTTTTTTTTATTGTCATTATAGTTTTGTTGTTCTTTCTTAGTAGATTCTCAGGCTATAAAAATATTATGTCTGACCAATCTACAGAACATGGTTCAGAAAAGACGGTAAATTTAACTTCATCGTCTGAAGATAATTTAAAAAAATTTGACAGAAGTAAAGAAGACATTGCCATTGATCAAAAAATATCGCAGCAACGCAAACAAAATGAGAAAACTTATAAAGAAGATGGTATAGGAGGCACATTTGTATCAGGTAGTGGTTTAGCTCCTAAAAGGACAAGAGATGACTTTATTAACATTATAGGTAGCCTTAGTAAATACATCGATGAACATCCTGATATTTATCCAAAATATGAAGAATTTTCAGATGAATATAATGTCGGTGTGTCTGTAGATCCTAGGTTTGAAGAATTAATTTATGGAGAACCAAGAGCTAATAGCGAGTTAATAGCTAATGTCGACAAATCTGATTTGATTGTTATGGAAGCACGAAGGCTTGATGGTAATTATGATGATGTCCTTATGCAAAAAAATACTGATGGAGTTTGGGAAGTTTTATTTGTTGGCAATTACTATTCTATTAAAAATGATTTATTTAAGAAATAGATTGTTTTTTAATTTTTAAAATATAAGATTATCTAAAGTAATGGGACATCATATACTCCCATTACTTTTTTTGTTCCACCTATCTATAACTTTGTCGATCCTTCATGAGTATTGAATAGTTTTTTATACATATTGTTATTTCTTAATAAATACTCATGGTTACCGTGATCTGTTATCACTCCATCTTCTATCACAAAAATCTCATCAATACCTTCAACTGAAAAAAATCTATGGGTTATTATTATATTTAGAAAATCTCCTGTTTTTTCTATGATGTTATTGAATACGCTATATTCTGCTAACAAATCCAAATTGGATGTAGGCTCATCAAAAATTCTAATCTGAGATTCTTCATCTTGATAAAAAGTTCTAGATAAATTCACCCTTTGCCACTGTCCCGACGATAAATCCTCGCTTTTCTCCCACCCTAAAGTCACAATTTCATCAAACTTTCTTTGCTTTTTTCTAATAAAATTAGAACTGCATCCTAATCTACTTGCTCTTTCTAACCGAGATTTATCAATTTTGCTATTGTCAATCATAGAAATATTTTCTGCAATTGTCAGTGGTAGTTTTGTAAAATCTTGAAAATTTGCACTCACAAGCGAACAATAGTCCTCGAGACTATAAAAAGAAATATTTTTCCCATTAATTAAAACTTCCCCCCTACTTGGTGAATATAACCCTAATATCAACTTCACTAATGTTGTTTTTCCTGATCCATTTAATCCTATAATCTCATATGTTTTCCCAGCTTGAAAATACATACTAATCCCTTTTAATATATATTCTTCACTTTGCGGATACTTAAACCAAACATCTCTAAGTTCTATATCATATAAGCTATTTAATTTATACCTATTTTTAGAGCTGTCTACGGATATTTTATGTTTCTCGTAAATGCTTTGTAAATATCGATAACTGTCCAAATAAAGTAAACTATCATATAGATTTAGTAATGATGAAATAAAGTTGATTAAACAATTTTGTAAATGGTCTACTGCCCCAAAAACCATTGTAATATATCCTATTGTATGTTTTTTTGCTATACCATCAAATATAATTAATACTTTTGTGCCATAAGTTGCTAGTGATTCGGTAATATCACCAAAACTAGTCAAAAATAAATTTTGTCTATTAACGTTCTTCTTCTTTATTAATATGTCATTATAAATAGCACCTAATTTTCTTATTATAAAATCAAAAGCTGAAAAAATTTTTAAATCTCTACTCCCTTGATAGGAGTATGATGTCTTTTTAAGATATTCAGCTAATCTAAGACTTTCATAAGTCTCGTCATACATTTGATACATTGTCTCTACAGCTTTTTTATTTAATGTAAATATCGGTATTAGAGATAGCATAATTAATACTATTAACCATATATTAAAGCTTAGTATTATTTTTACAACCCCAACAAATACCACTATATTTTTTATTATTTCAACAAATATATCAATCATGTTTGATACTTTTGAGGTCGTGTTATCTCCAACTTTTCCTAAATGATTTTGAGTATCTGGATTCTCAATTTCACTTAATGTTAATTCACTAGAAAATTTTACTATATCTTCAGAAATCTTCATTTCAATCTTTGTTGTATAAACATCATTTATATATTTAATTAATTTATTAGATACTATACTCATCATATAAACAATAAAATGAATGCACAATAATATTATAATAGTTTTTTTATCTATTCCAAACTTTAATCCGTCAGCTATTTCATTTATAATTTCTTCCCATACTTTTAAATTTATTACAGAAGGTAATCCCGAAATAATACTTAAAAAAAGCAGTAAAATAAAATAGAGCATAGAACTTTTCGCTAAAATTTTAACAGCCATTTTTAAAGTACTCAATTTTAATTTGTTGTTCATGCTTATCTCCCCCCCCCTCTCAAAATGATTGAAACAGAATGCACTTATGAGCTCTCTTCAAAAAACAAACCTATATAAGCTAGAAAATTTTCCTCACTCAGAACATCTAATGATTTTGTCAGTATATTATAGTCTCTGCATAAATAAGATTCGCCATATACACAATTATAAATTATTTCTTTCCTTAAATCCTCAGCCTTAATTAGATTGTACTCGCATTTATTTACATTATTTAGAAACCATTCCTTTATCTCTCTATATATTTCTACTCCTTCCGAAAAGATTTTATCTTTATTTTTAGATGCTTTGATAAAAATTTTTTTTGCATTTTCGAATTTAGTTTTCTCGTTCATTTCAAATGATTCGTATAGAAATAAGTTATTATATAGAATAATCCTTCCCTGTCCACGATCCTTAGTGAAATCTAAACTCGTTAACATTAGTCTTCTAATAATATTAGATAACATAATTTTAGATAAATGATTTGCTAAAAAATAAATCTCCTCTTTTTTTGTAAAAATGTTTTTATTCTTGTAAATTAATCTAATATTGTTCTCAGTAAATTCACTTGTAAATATTATATTATTTAGAGTACTCGTTTTATCTTTTAAATCCTCAAATATATTTTCTTCCTGGCATCTTATAGGGTTGCCTGATGCATCAAAAATATAAATATTTTTCTTATCCAAATAAATCGCTTTACTAAAATCTACATCTTGAATCCTTTCTAAATCTACTGACTCTAAACCTAAAGGTGATCCTGAAAAAAAACCATTTACTTTTAAACACATATCTATATATTTTTGTATATCTACGCTTCTAGATTGAATTTCATCAGATACCTCTACTATGGCTTTCGCTAATATTTCTCGATCAGCATTCCAAATTCTACTTATTTCTATATCTATAAAATTAATAATTTTGTCTATTTCATTTTTTCTGGATACCCACCAAAAGAGCATATATATTCCAGATGTTTCTCCAAAAATTTTCACCCCTAATTCTTTTCTTATACGTAATATTAAATAATGCTCTAACAAATGAGCGTATCCGTCATCCATAGTATACTCAGCCCTCTGAAACATTAAAAAAGTACTATACATATTCATGCTCTTTAACTTTTCTAATAAATCCATAAAGGATCAACTCACTTATCAAAAATAATAAGACGAGAAATAACACCAGTTTTATCCCCACATAGATGAAATTTTCAATTTTAAAAATTTCAGAAGGTAAGTAGTTAACGAAAATCATATGACTCTTATTTCTAAATAATTTCAACAAAGTAAACTGCCATGCACCCAATAAAACCATTAGACCATAACCCACTTTGACGCTTTTACTTAGAATACTGATAATTAAACTAATATTTACTATGACAAGTGTTTCTATATAAGCAATAAGGATTTGCATTATAAATGTTTTATATATGCTCCAGGATGTCGTTGCTAAAAAATATTTAGGTATTGTTTGAATATTTAGATGGTATCCATTTAGGCTATACCTACTCCAAACAAATAAGTAGAGAAGTACGATCCCAAAGATGAACATACCAGTTGAAAGTTCATAGGCATTAATCCAATTGATTTTATTAATTTGGTCTTTTCCATATTTTGTGCTGATATTTATTTCATGAAATCCCGATCTTTTACTTTTATGGTAAATAGGGATTGACATGAGCATAATAAATAGCCATATTACATAAAGTGTTTGTGGGAAAAGCGTATCGATAACTTTCCAACCTTCGACATAACCATCTTGTAATGATTGTAAAGTAGGTGTTTTTCCTGAATCTTGTGATTCAATAAGTTTCGCCCTTTCACCAAAAAACTTTTTATTGGCATTTTCAAGAGTATTCCAATTTTCCCCATATACTCTTTTTATCTTCTCTACAATAAACTGATCTTGAACATCAATCGTATTTCGTTCGGAGACATCAGCATCTATATATTTTTTTATCATTGTAGAAATTGATTCATTAGACAATTTAGTATCTTCAATAAAAAATCTCCATTCTGTTCCATCACTAATTTCCATATTTTCTTGATATAAATATTCTTTTGAGACACTGAAAAGGCCGGATAGGATGATGAAGATAATGGCTATTCCGTAAACAAAAACAATTTTTTCTCTTAAGAGCGTTTTTAAGTTTTCATTGTGGAGTGTATTTAACTTTTTCATTCCTGATCCCTCCTTAAATATAATAATCTCTCAATAACCATTTACTAGCAAATTCGAGAATAAGAATGTATAGACAGCCAACTAGTATTGTTACAAACCCATACGGAACTATCTGATTTCCTATAAAAAAAAGTTTATTCGTACTCAATATCCCACGAATAAAATTTTGTGGAAGTAGATTGAATACTACTTCAGAAGTGTTAGCCAGCCAATTAGATTTATATGTTAACAACACTTCTAATAAAGTAAATACTACAATTGTTCCCTTATCGTTTTTTAATAACAAAGATAAAAAGGATATAAAATATACATAAATAAATGTAGCTATTAACCCTACTGCTATCTTAAATAATATCCCTTGCCATACTTTGAGAGAAAAGATATTCACTGAGTCAATAAATTGTATGGACGAATTCCAACCGTGAAGTCCATAAATAACACCTACAATTAGAAGAATTGATAAAATATACATTAAGTATATACTTGCTCCAAATAGCAATTGAGCGAATATTTTATGACCATATAATTTCTTTCTTGATTCTCGATTATAAAGCGTAATTTCACTCATGCCTACCGTTGAATTTTTTTGAAATGCAGATGCAAAGAGGACACTTAAAAAAATCGCAAAACCCCACCAAGTCTGTTCTAAAGAATTCGAAAACGCCTGCCACCCCATATTATACGCATAATAGAATGGTTCTTCGACCGCCTTCGCTTTGGAATATATTAATTTATACTCTTGGTCAGAATACGGCGTTTCTGTCCTTTTAAGCACTTCAATAACTGTCTTTGGCCAATTAACATAAAAATCTTCCATTTCTTGTTCTGTCAAATTCATGTCAATATAGGTCGTTAAAATATCTTGTCCATAGGGAGCATTTAACGTCATGAATAGAAAATCTTGTGGATAGACTAATTTTAATCCAAGTTCCCTATCCTCTTTTCGAATTCCTTCGATATATGGTTTCCCATTACTTCTATCATATCGTTCTTTTTCTCTAAGCATGTATTCTTTGGTGACATATCCATCCGAAACTTTGGCTTGTTCTGATAATATTTTCCATCCACCTATACCACTATAAAATTCACCATTGTTGTCTATAATATCGACACTTGATATGGAGACAATGGAGGATAGTATGATAAGAAAAAAAATAACAAGCAATATGGCACTATTGCTATGTATGATTTTTTTAAGCTCTAACCTTGTTAATCCTTTCATATCAATCTCCTTTTACAATAAAATAATCCTCTAAATTACTATTGACTTCAGTAGCCCCTTCAATTTTTGGCCCATGATAGCGTACAATCATCCCCCCATCAATTACTTTAATACGTATAATAAAAATATCTTTTCTTAATTCTTCAAAGGTATCTGTATTAACTGTAATCTCGTATATATTATGAATAGAATCTACCAATTCAGAAACCTTTTTAATGCCACTCACTGCACCATTGTTTACAAGAATTACTTTCGAGGTAATAGCATCAATATCGGAGATAATATGAGTAGAAAATAAAATAATTTTTTCACTACTCATCTTACTGATAATGTTGGAAAACCTATTTCTTTCTTTTGGATCTAATCCTGCTGTTGGCTCATCTAAAACTAGAATGCTCGGATCATTTAATATCGCTTGTGCAATTCCAACTCGACGCTTCATTCCCCCTGAAAAACTATACACCTTTTTATCTGCCACATCAGACAAGTTAACAAAATCCAAAACCTCTTCAATTCTCGTTTTTAATTCCTGATTTCTTAATCCTTTAAGCGCTCCTATGTAAGATAAAAAATCTTTTGCTGTATAGGCAGGATGAACTGAAAACTCTTGCGGAACGTATCCTATTTCATCCCTATACGCATCTTGAATGGACATAATATTATTGTCATTCCAAAGAATCTCACCTGTCGAAGGTTTCATTACGTTGGTTATCATACGTAATAGAGTTGTTTTACCAGCTCCATTGTTTCCCAAGATACCATAAATCCCTTCTGGTATTTGTAAGTTCACCGATTTTAAGGCAACTTTCTTCCCATAATTTTTACCAATATCTTTTAGTTCAATTATATTCAACTCTACACACCCCTTTTTATTACGCAATTTAAAAAAATTGATAACATAATAAGCATTCTACTAATTATATTTTACCACTATATCAAATATATTGCATTTCTAATGTTTTTCTCAGACTATATCCCTTAGTAGTATCTATTATCTTTTACTTTATGTTTTAAGCCATCCTGTCCACACAACTCCAAATATCTATTCTGTCTACACACCCCTATCATTCTTACTATAAATATATTTCCACAAGGTATTTTCCAAAAAGAAAAATGGCTTTTAAGATTTCTTCTAAAATACTAAAAGCCATTGATTTCAACAGTCTTATAACCTCTTATCTTATTTTCTTGACATCAATACTACACTCTCAACTTATGTCGTCATTATACAATCTGTTTAAATATAGCAAAAAAAATAAAGGCAGTCCGAAGACTGCCGATATTTATCTCTCTGCACCTTTGCTATGGTCTTTCTTATTTGACTTAGCTTTGTCATCTGTCCTAAAGCTTTTTATTTGCCCTAATATGGACTTTTTATCTTTATCTTGACTCTTTTTACTTGTTCTTTTGATTTTAAGAGCTTAGACGACAAAATACGAACATTTTTATGTTCTTTCCCGTTGTTGTCAATGCTTGTTTTTACTTGACCAAATATTTTAACAAAATCTCCTTGTTTTAGGTTCTCTATATCTTTTGTCTTATCTCCATATGCTGAACAATTGGTATAAATTTTATTACCATCATCATCTTTAGAAACAAGAGAAAAGTTACTTACCTTGAACTTTTCTCCATTAGCATTTTCTCTTTCAAGATTTTCTAATTTTCCAGCTATATTTCCCAATTTCCTCCTTGTACTAAATAAGGAGAGCCTTTCGCCCTCCTCTACCTCTCTTGTCGTTTTTTTCTTGGTTTTTTAGTTGCCTTAATCTTTCTTCTGTATCGTCAATTTTATCTTTTATGTCTTTTGACTCTTGTCTTATTTGTTCTAATTTTTTCATACTTATTTCCTTTATTGTAATAAAAAAAGAGATAACATTTTTGCTATCCCTTTCAAAGTTTCATTATTAAAATTTTATGTCTTTTGAAATATCATTTATGTTTCTATGATGATTTTATATTTCTTTTTGCTTCTTTCTTTTTAATTGTTCTTCTATGGTCTGTACTAATAGCTTATGCTTTTGTGAGATAAGTTCAGTATTGCCAGGATCAAGTTTAAGAAGTTTGTTAACATCACGCAGTTCTGATTGAGTATGTTTTATCTCCGTATTAACATGTTTTAGAGCCGTTTGTAATTTGCTAGTGTCCCCACCAATCTCAACAGTTATCCCCTTTTATTCTATTTGCCAATATCTCACCTCCTTAATTTTAGGCATCAAAAAAGCACCCAGAATTTTCTAGATGCTTTTCCTCTCAATATCTTTTGAACGTATTTAGATTTCGCTCACAAAAATCTCTTGCCATAAATAAATTAATTATTAAGATTTCCTGTGAAGTACTCTAAACCAAAATCAACATCGTTCTTTGAAACCCATGCGCTATTTGCACCACCAGGCATTTCTATTAATAGTTGGTTCTTTTCTTTTCTCTTAATGTTTGCAAATCTATTTCCGTCTACCTCGTAGGTTTCTCCGTTTATAGAATCTTGGACTTTAATTTGTCCATTTTTTAATCTACATACATTAGAAATCAAATCAAGCTCATTAGGTCTTGGATTTAAAATACAATCTTTCTTCAAAACATATCCTTTGGCAAAAGACCAATCTTCAGTTGCTTCTCCTTGGGGTTTTATTAGATCAATGTATAAATAATCCCCTTCACTTTTAAGAATTAAACCAACATCACCTATTCTTAAACTCTCTGGAGATTTTTTATCACCTTTTGAGCTAGATACATCTATACTATTAATTAATACAAACCGTCCAATATAATCGTTTTTGTTACTAGGTATATCCTTTTCCCTAGTAATATGAACATTTCTTGCCTTTTGATCCCAGATTACAACTTGATTAAAAGCTTCTGCAATACATCGTAATGGTACGAAAGTTCTGTCGTTTTTAATTAGGGGAGCAACATCGAGGACTTCTTTATGATTATTGTTAATTATTTCTTTCTTCCCAATATATAGCTTTACTTCTAAATTTCTGTCTGATACTTTTACTTCTTGTTTTTTCTGATTCCATTGAACATTGTACCCGAGATTTTCTGAAATTATCCTCAAAGGAACCATAGTTCTTTCATTTTTAATAAATGGAACTACATCCGTTTTTACAATTTGATTATGAATATAAATATTTGGATCTTTAGAAATTGCAAAAACATCATTTATAGGTACTAAAGCTTGAAAGATGAGTAAAGCAACTAATATCCATAAATATTTTGTAACTTTTCTTTCAATTCCTGTACTTAAATTATAATTCTTGATATCTAATAGCCGCATAATTCCCCTCCACTGACGCTCTTGATCTTATTGTATGGGATACTCGATCATATCCATTTAGTAGGGTTGCCTCATATAATACATAATCTCCATTACTATCAAATCTATCAAAAAGCATAACATGGTGCCCTGGATTATTCAAAGCGTCACCTTGTCGTAAGCTAGAATAAGGAATTTGCCTTGATACATTAACAATACTTCTTGTACTTAACTTTTGACCATATCCCCAGCAACGAGACACGTATCCAGAACAATCCAAGCCATAGGTGTTATAAACTTTTCCGGAAGTAGAAGTGTTTATATTACCAGCCCTTCCACCACGTGCAAGGCCATTATTAAACTGTGATCTTGAGTCAAATCCACCCCAGCAATATGGCATGGTATTATAACTTCCTGCCCCTTGATTTATAAATCTTGGTTTTGTATAATTTCTCATTGGCGAAATATTTGTATTGTTACAGTTCCACCAAAAAGATGTATGATATGATTTTGCATTATTCATAATCTGAGAACGAGTAATTCCTGCATATCTAAGTTCGCCAGAAATTTCTTCCACATCCTTTGAGCCAATATTAAACTCTCTAATTTGATTAGATAAAGGCTGGGAAACTATTTCTTTAGATGCAATTGTTAAATAACTTCCGTCATTATCTATTGAATAAACTTTTCCATCTTTAAATATCGTATTTCTAAGAATTTCTAATTTATTTGCTTCTATTTCTTCACTGAGAATATTACCAAGTTTGTCAATTTTTTTTACGAATTGAACTGGCTCCTGATTTATATCAGGATTGTATTCTTTTGTTTTTATTACTAGATTATTGTTTTCATCCACCCCTAAAAAACTAGCTCCTAAAAGCAAATTTCCAGAATATAGTTCTAATTTTACTTGCGATAAACTATCTTCATTTGAGATTATCATCGTTCCAGAATGATTTTCATAGGGCTGACTATCGCGGACAAAACTATAAGTGTAACCATTTAAATATCGTCCCAATAATTTTTTGGTGCTTTTATATATTGAATCATTTATATCTAAGGCATAAACATTCGTATATTCTTCTTCACCAACATAAGTGATATAAATGTTTCCATCCGAAACGCCAAAGGAAGGAACGGCTAAGTTATTCTCTAATTGAATATCATAAATGTTTTCTGAACCATTTTCTTTGATAACCAGTACTTTACTATTAGTTATATCCAGTACATATATCATGTCATTTTCTACTTCAAGCATATAAGGCTGAATGTTGAATTTTGATAAATCGTATATCCTTTCCACTTCTGAATTTTTAGTAACTATCACAGAATTCTTGGCTGTATCTAAAATATAAATTTTATCATTCACTATGCACATATCGTTGGGTCCATATTTATTACCTTCAATGTCAGTATATTGGCCAAATAGATTGTTTGAAGCACTGTCATTAAAGTTATATAATTCAACACTTTTTTCCCTTGAAGTAAAATGTTCTAAATTTTCAATTTTTGATTTGAAAATTATATTCGAATTATTTGCTGATTCTGAATCATAGTTTGTCTTAGTGTTTTTATCAACTGATGATGCAGGCTCATAGTTTACACTTAATTGTTCCTCTTTACTTAGACCATTAAACCATTCTTGCCATTCTTTAGGGCTGACTTTTGAGTTATTATTTGCTGATGAAGCAAATACATTTGTTGCCATTGCTGTTAACAGCATCACCATGGCTATTAATAGAGTAAATCTTTTTTTCATTTCTTACCTCCTCATATAATTTTGTTTAACTATTTGTCTTCCCCAAATATAATTTGATCTATTCTTTCTTTCAAATTATAAGAAGTTTTGTATATCCCCTCTTTATCCTTATTTTTCGATTTTATATTGTACCAATATTTATTATCTGTACTAAGGGAATCATCATTTCCTATTTCTATCTCATATTCCTTATTATCATGTACTTTAATTAAATATGTTCCTTCAGAATAGGCATTATCCAATCCTAGATATTGATTATTTGAATCATATAAACTAGAATCTTTCTTCAATTCATTCAGCTGTTCTAAAATTTTCCTTTGTTGGTCTTGGGTTATGACTAATTCTTTAAAAGTTTCTTGTTTTTCATCATAAATATTAACTGTTAAAGAGATTTCATCTTTTTCTTTGTTTATAGTTTTATCATTAGAATTTAAACAAGAGCTTAAATTAATCATAAAAAATAATACTAGCATCAACCCAAATATTTTTTCTTTTGAAATTATCATATAATCCTCTCTTATTTAAAATAAGATTTTATACTTATCTCTCCGGATAAATCTTTATTAGATTCATTACAAACAGTTACAATATAAGCACTTCCCTTTTGTGTCTTAACTTTTAATGTAGAGTCTGAGGCAAATCTTTTATCATAGATGATTTCCCCATCTTCTTCAATAATTACTAAATAATCAACTCCACCAGGGCAGGTCATGTTTTTTAAATTTAGGACAAAACCTTCGTAGTCGTCACCACTAATCTCAAACTCGTAGGGGATATTTTCAAAACTTCCTAGCTTTATTTGTTCGTCGATATTTGCTAGGTCAGATTTTATACTCGATATCTTTCCTAATTCTAATTTCTCATATTCTTTATAACCTATTATTTCAACCCTTCCCCCATTATTAATCTCAAAATTATTTAGCTCTTGGCCTAGAACTTCAACCCTATCTTGGCTTAGGTCGGTCACATTGGCGAATACCGGTAAACAAAATGTAAACGCAAACATAAAAACTATCAAACCTGCAAGTGTTTTCTTCCATATTTTTATAATCTCCATTCTTTCTATGTTGGGATTTAATTTTAAATATAGGTTGTTTTCATAAATTCCTCTTTCCACGAGTTTTAGCATTGATATGCAATATTCTTTTCTATTTTTTATTGTGTCGCCTAATTGTTGAACCACTAGCTTATCGCAATTTATTTCTATATCTTGGTCTATATATTTTAAGCTTAGCCATAAGATTGGATTGTACCAATATAGGCAGGCTACAATATTTACCAGGTGGTTAAGTAAAATATGAAATTTCTTTATATGGATCAATTCATGGATCAAAACATGGTCTAGCAATTTTTCATCATCTAGTATATGATCTTGTAGGATTATCTTGGGTCTTAAAACGCCAAAGGTGAGGGGTGTTTTAAAATTGTTATTTATATAAATCTCTACTTTTCTTTTTAATCCAAATTCACTTATTTTTTCTTTGCATAAAGTATTATGGGTAAGCGTAGAGCCTTTCATAACTTTATGAAATTTATAAATTTTTATTCCCAAATAAGTGAAAATCAAAATCGAACCGATTATCCGGTTTAGTTTAAAAAATATATAACCTAGTTTATTTACTAACCAACATAAGCAAGAATTAAAAAGATTTGTTAAACCTAGCAAATATGATAAAATACTATTTTTCTTTACACTTTCTATTCCTAGCTTAAATTCATAGGGACTTGTTAAATATATTAATAATACTATCCACAAAATAATACTTGCTGACCTAAAGGCTTTCTTGTTTAATATTGGTCTAACTAAGAGAATTAGAACTAGTAAGTAAAGACTTTTTATAGATTTTTCTAGAGTAATTACCCTAACTAGACTTATTGCCATCCTTGTCTTCCTCTTGGTCCTCTTCGTCCTCTTCGTCAAAGCTATCTATTAATTTTTTCATCTCTTCTATTTCTTCTTTTGTAACTTTTTCATTTTGCAAAAACGTTTTACACATATTTAAAAGCGATCCTTTAAAAAGTTTGTGAAAGGCTTCTTTTTGCTTATTTAGTAGAGCATCCTCCCTTGATACAAGGACCCTAATTGTGTATTTAGGATATCTCCTGGCTATCGCCCCTTTTTCTACTAATCTTCCAAAAAAGGTGTAGCAAGAGGTTTTGCTTATATCGTACTTTTCCATCAATATTTTTGATAAGGCTAAGGCTTGGATTTCTCCATTTTCGTCTAAGACATCGCCTTTCCACAATTCTTCCATTACTAGTAATTCACCATCTGAAAATTCCAACTATATTACCTCCTTTATATATAGTTTCGTTCACTCTTATATTTTTATTCATTAAATTATATTCAACTTGAGTATATAATACATTTAAAAAATAGTCAAGTGTTTTGACCATTTAAATGATATTTTTAATATTTAAATACATCTCGTTTTAGTTTTAAATTTCTTTTTCAAATGCATCTTCAAAACTAATAATATCATTAGGAGTGCAAGATAGAGCCTTACATAATCTATCTAAATTCTTAAATGTAATTGGTTTATCCTTGCCCATTTATGCTATAACACTTGTTGTAATCCATGCCATAACTATTACATCTGTTTTTTTAGTCCTTTTTTGCTAACTGTATCCATAATGGTTTATAGTTAAGTGCTATAATATACCTCTTTTTCTCTATCTATTATATTTATTTAATTATAGCATAGATATTGATTTCATTCAATCTTACATTGATTTAGTATTTTGTTTTAGAGAATTTGTTGTGTTATTCCGTCTTTATTTTGCCATAAATCGCTTTATGCTTAATTAAAGATTGTAAAATACTTGCGGCCATTTAAATCCTATTTAGAATAAAAAAAGAAGTAGTTATCTCTACTTCTCATCGTAAATTATATTTTATTTTCCTTGTACTTTTCAATAACTTTTTTTGCTCGTTATTTAATCTCTTCCCTGTCTGGGATATACAAAATATACTTTGATAAAATAAGCCTTCGACTTAGATTATACATTTTAATAACCTTGATCTTCTATCTTCCATTCGCTATCTTTGTCTGGACGAACTAAGGTCCAGCTGTAATTCTTGTATTCTCCCTTACTTAATACAGGATTTTTCCCACTTACATCAAATTCTGAAAATAGTACGATAATATTATTTAGATCTATATCAGTGCCCTTGCCTGCTCCATATTTCATAAAATCTTTTATCACATCATCAGATTTAGCTTCATCGTAGCGTACTGCTTTTAATTCTGAGCCTGGAAATGAAAAATTATCCTTTACTACTTTAATTGCAGCATCAATTTCATCTTCGCTAAATTTATTTGAATCACCTTTGTCTATTGTAATATCTCCATCTTTTTTTCCTTTACATCCTGCTAATGAAAATAAAATCATTATAGCAAGAAGAATTCTAAAACCACGTTTCATAATATTTCCTCCTTTAATTATAAAATACCTTAACCGTGCTTTTCGTTTTACAATATCTGAAAATTCCAACTATATTACCTCCTTTATATATAGTTTCGTTCACTCTTATATTTTTATTCATTAAATTATATTCAACTTGAGTATATAATACATTTAAAAAATAGTCAAGTGTTTTGACCATTTAAATGATATTTTTAATATTTAAATACATCTCGTTTTAGTTTTAAATTTCTTTTTCAAATGCATCTTCAAAACTAATAATATCATTAGGAGTGCAAGATAGAGCCTTACATAATCTATCTAAATTCTTAAATGTAATTGGTTTATCCTTGCCCATTTATGCTATAACACTTGTTGTAATCCATGCCATAACTATTACATCTGTTTTTTTAGTCCTTTTTTGCTAACTGTATCCATAATGGTTTATAGTTAAGTGCTATAATATACCTCTTTTTCTCTATCCATTAATTTCTTCTCCTTAATCTATAAATTACAATTAAAAAAGTTACTGAATTTATATTTCAATCGCTAAATTTCTTATATATTAAATTGTTTTAAGTGGGGCTTCTTATCCTTACCATTTTTACCTCATAATTTTGAGTATAAAAAAAGACGATAGAGTTTAATTATCTATCATCTCTTTCGTTTCTATTTAATTATTTGGCTCGACAAACTGGGATTTATGCCTGTCGTTTCATAAAAAGTTTAAATTCATTATACAAGCTTATTACGAAGATAATCCCCACAATTGCTAATGTTCCAGATACAACAAATCCGTTAAACATATTCCCTAAAACAAGTGCCAATACTGGAATAATCACTGCGAAAATCCGATATGATTTTGATTTATATAACCATGAATATGGTAATAAATGGGCTCCAAAAACCATCGCATATACCATAATCATTTTATCCGGAGCGGCATTAAATACCCACATTACAATGAGTAGATATATAACCTGATTCATTGTAAACAAAAGACCTAAACTGCCCAATTCATTTGCTTTTGAAAATATATCTACACCCATTTTCTTCCCAAGCTTCCATGCCAGTGGGAGTAACGGCGTTGAACAACAAAAAACCAATATATTTTTTAGCATAATATCAATTTGTAATGCCGCAACAACAGTAATCAACAGCCAAATTACAACAGATGTAATAATAAATGGTAATCCTTTTTTCTGTTTAATGATAATATCATTTCTTAATTCATCTAAATTCATATCCCTATTCCTCCACAAATTCAAATTTATCTAGTTATATTAGATTACATAGTCCCTCGCCCGTCTAGACTCTTACAGTAAATATTACAATCTTGTTATCACTGTATTAGCATTTATCTTAGATTTACCCTTTCGTGTAATATACTTTTCAATATCAAAAACATTTCTCTTATCATAATCTTCAAATAACTTGTAATTCTTATGCTTTGTAATATCAAACTTATCTGATAAGAATGGTCTTACTACTCTTAGATAAAAATATACCAATTTTAATAATCTCCGTCTAAGTAATCCTCAAGTTGATATTCTTTCCCATCAAC
>OBRT01000173.1_pt1 | contig 20410 bp, 27 predicted proteins | sample 1494891 | NCBI WGS metagenome assembly OBRT01 (sample SAMEA3360688, study PRJEB22359) | human gut metagenome | biome: ENVO:urban biome; feature: ENVO:human-associated habitat; material: ENVO:feces | place: Bangladesh | collected 2011 | reverse complement strand
TTATATTACGTGTCAAGTGTTATTTATATCTTTTACAAAATTTATGATTCAGAAAATTGATTATTTTGACAATTATAAAGACAGTTGCCACATTGTTGAAGACAGCTTTGACCACTACTTTGACAGCTGCATTGATTAGACCTCTCACAAGCTCCACATTGATGGCATTGATGATTTGACGTACATGGCTTAGGCGGTGGCGGTGGCTTTACAGTTTTCTTTACCCATACAGTCTTATCAGTATACTTAGCCTCGCTTATTTCCTTGCCCATATACATTATCTTCTTAATATTTCCAGTAACAATCATAAAATACCCCTATAGTAAGAAATACAAAGTATCAGCACGGTTCTTTTCAGCATCCGACAAAGCCGCATAATTCGTCTCACTAAGAACTATACATCTTTTAAAATCAACTATATCAGTATTCTTAGCGTATCCCGATAAGTCCACATTCCCCGCCTCTATAACTACAGCGCCCGTCATGCCGTTTACGCTAGTTACTTTGTTCTTTTGCGCACCGTCTTCGATAGTATCAAGTTTTTGCTTGTCCACATCTGTAAAATCATTGCTCGATAGTCCTTTACCCTCTACCTTGCTTACTTTTTTATCAATGTCTTTATTAAGTGCCTTTAACATATCAACTATAGCTTTTGAGCTCGGCACGGTATTACTATTAATAAATTTGTAAGTATCAACTATCTGTCTTTCATCAACCTTCATCTTAAGCTCATTTAATATTGTACTTACTCCCGATTGATTTTTCTCCAGCTCCGTCGCTATTTCTTTAAGCGTATCCAGCTCCTCAGGCGCTCCGTCAATCACTTCGCCTATCCTGTCGTCAATCATCTTTTTTACGCCGCTTCTTAAGTCACCATCGTCCATCGTGATACAGTCCGCGTCAGTTATCACGTCAACATCAGTTTTAATCTCAACACCTTTCGCGTCTCTATCTACGTGCTGCACCCTAATCTTTTTTAAATCACTCAATTATTTCACCTCTTATATATCCTATATCACTTGCTAAATATCCGTCTTCGCCCTTAGATACCAAATTGCCATGCTCTTGTATCGACCATGATTCTATCACAGTATTTATCAAGTAACCCGCAACATATGCGTCCAGCTTGCTATTTATTTCCGTTGGCTCATATGGCTTATAAGTCATGTGCATATGTCTGCGTCTTAATCCGCCTACGTATAAATCACTATCGTAATATTTTAAAACTTCAGTTAATACCCTAACCCCTGCCGATTTAATTCTTTCTATCAGCTCAATTGGGTAGTTTTCGATAGAGTGGCTTAAGTTCACTACTATCTTCGCTGGCTCGTTCTGATACTCCGTCTTATCCCACGCTTCACGTAATCCTAGATACACGTCCTTAGTTAATACGCTTAAGACCTTGTTAATTGTTGGTATATTGCCAAGTGATAAGTTAGCTATAATTCTGACTTTGATAAGTTGTCTGTATAAGTCATCGTCTTCATCCAGCCTAAACTGTCCAACATTCGCGCCTATCTTATCCAGTGTAGCTCCATACGCCTTATCTAAATTCCTTGATGCTCTAATCTCATCAAAAGCTCTGTACACCTCATCAAAGCCGCCATATAGTACATAGTATAGCTTTAAATTATTTTCTTTTCTAAAGCGTTCAGGCAGCCTCTCCCACGCTTCTTTATACTTCATCCTATACATAGCTTATCCTTATCTTGTCCATTGCAGTACGTGCAATCGTATTACGTTCAATCTCTATGTTATTAGCTGCGTATGTTTTTCCGTCTATGCTAATGGTCACCGCTGCATCTTTAACCGTGCCGCCGCACATTATAGCTCCGACCAGCTTCGCATAACTTACCGCTTCGCCCAGCTTAAGTCCTTTATATGTGATATTGTCATTATCAACGCCGCCGATATAGTTAATGACAGCTCTTTTTATAGCCTCATCGCCTTTGTAGTTTTCTTCACGCTTAAGCTTAATATCAACATATATAGTCTTGCTTTCTGCTTCAGTATAGCCTATTTTATGCACACGACCTTTTTCGTCCGTAACCTCTTTGACTATTTTGCCATGTGCTTCAATACCAGCCGATTTATTTCTATATATTGCATCTATAATATCGCCCTCTTTGCCACCAAATACAAAGCACTCAAAGCTCTTAGGCGGTATGCCGTTTACTGTCTCCATCGTAGTATTTTCAACGACTTCCGCATCGATCACGCTATCAATATCTAAGAGTGCAGAAGTAAGAGCAGGAACAGTTGAACCGCCTGCACGTGAATATGATTTCTTATATCTTTCTCTAAACTCTCTATCAGTTTCAGTATCAAGTCCGCCTGTCGTTTCTTTAATATTCGTAACGCTTGTAATACCTGCGATTGGATTTAAAACCCTTGTTAGTGTATTATACGCCACATTGCTATCTTTGCCGTGTTCGATTGATACAACCTTTACATCAATCTTTTTATCGATAATCGTAACCTCTTCAACTGTTTCAAATATCTTTCCCGTCTCAGTCGCAACCCTAAAGCCCTTTGGTATTACAGTTCCAGCGAAGCCCTCAATCGTTAGTATCCCGACCGACCTTTGCGCAGATCTTCTTGATATTGTTAGATATTGACCTACATTGTCAAGGTCTTGTCCGTCCGCTGCATTTACAAAGGCGCTGTTATAAACGTCTTCCGCAAGCTCCCATAGCGTCGCTTCGTCCCAGCTGTAATTTCTAATTAGCTTACCTAAAAAGCTTGTCTCTGATGTATCAATATTTACTCCAAATACACGCCTAGCACGGCTTATACGCTCCTCAACTGCTTCGCTATATAGCTTACGCCTAAAGCCCTTAGCAGTAACGCCATATATGCCCTTTTCAGCATTATAAAAATTATCCAATTGCTACCACCTCCTGCATATATAGCGGCTTGTCTTCGCCATCGATTATAGTAAAATCAATGTCTGCATGCCTATATTTATTATCTCTATTTATCTTAAAATCTCTTACCGACTTAACTCTTGCATCTTCTAGGCAGCACTCACGGATAGCGAACTCAATCTCGTTATCCGTTACGCCTTTGCCCTCGATGTCAGCATACTTAAGCCCTAATTCTAAGTTTAAAAACCATTCGCCCTCATTTACTGAAAGCCTATTTTCTATATTCTGTCGCAGCTCTTCCTGACCGCCGATAAGAATTAGATCCTTATCAACGACCACATCGCCATTATTCATCAGAAAAGTGTCCTTATACACTATTTAATCACCGCCCCATCGCTCGTACTATCGCCTTTAACCGCTATTTCGCTGCCTTTATATGTAGCATACGTGTTAAGGCTTATATTGCCCTCTATGGCGATATTAGAACCCTTTATTTTAATATCCTTAGCTTCTATCTCAATGCCGCTATCTTTAACTAGTACCGAAGACTTGCCGTCTATCGACTGTACGCATAGCGCTTCCTTATCCTTGACCTTTAATTGCTCATTAAAAAGCGTTAATCCGCCTATACATACACAGTCCGATACATCATGCGCTCTTTCTGTCGCCACATCGTCCACATCGAAAAGTATAGAATCAGTGTCGTAATCCGCAAAGAGTAAAATGACCTTATCATCAGTCTTTAAAGGCGTGTAAATAAAAAAGCCTTGGCTTCTCACATGAGCCACAGGCACATTCAAAATCATAGGATTATCCTTAGATGGCAAAATCACCACATCTGCCTTATTAGTTTCAGGATAAAATTTCACAACCTTTGCAATCTTACAGATATTCATTCTGTCTATATCGTCCATCATGCTATTAAAAAAACTATTTATATTCTTCATGCTTCCACCACCTCTAGCTCAGTATTAAAATTCTTTGTATGTTTACCGCTTACCACTCTGTAAACGCCGTTTAATGTCTTTGACTCCACTTTAATTATCGAATCCGTCTCAATTCTTGGATTTAATAAGCTTACAACGTGCCACGACTTTTTCGCTTCTTTATTCTGCTTCTTGTCTTTCGTATATTGTTTTGCATCCGTCTTATCGCCGCTGTCGTTTTTGTTTAGTGTTGGCGACCCTATAAGGCCACTATCTGCATTTAAAACAAAACCAGTATTATACGCCTTAGCCTCGTCACGAATTACAAGCCTATTTTTATTAATAAACATCTTGCTCTTTGTATCCCTTGCTAAGCCCTCTAAGCTCTTACTAGCAAAGCCTTTAATCGTCTTGCCTAATCTATATACTACGTCTTCCTTTGGCGTAATTTCAACTATTTCATAGCCTAATACAATTGCCAAGTCGTGCATAATCTGACTTGCTCTAGTATTTTCAGCGTAGGTCTTATTTAATTCCCTAATTCTCCAAGGCTTTCCGCCATCTGTAAACTTAATCTCGCACGCCTTATCCAGCCCCGAAAACTTAACTTCTATGTCTTCTATCTCGCCCTCAGCTATCGTCGCCTTATTGCCTAACTCTTTATATCCAGCAGCGACTATAATATATGCTTGATCTCGTATCATATTAATTGAGCTGTCAGATAAGTTATATATAGTCACAGCATTAACATCAGGCTCCTTAGCGTTTGAAAAGTTTATTTCAAAGTCAATATCAAGCGCATTATCTCCAATTGATGAAAACTTTTTGCCACCTGCTAATACGTCTATATCTTGAATCCAGTAACCTTTAGATAACATATAAAAACACGTCCTCACTCATCGCATCATACCCAACACGCTCAGCCTTTCCCGTTGTATCGTACGGTATTATAAATAGCCTTGGCGCGCCTATATACATATGATCAATAAAGAGCGGCTGTCCGTAGACCACCTTCTCGCCAAAGCGTAGCGGCACGCTGTTTTTGTATATATCCACAGTAAAGAAATCGCCATAGTTATTATAATTGACAGTAAATTGAAAAGTCTCATTATCTAATACGGTTTCAAAAGTATATGGTATTGCTTCTTTTTCAATATCTAAATAAAACATTTATCTACCGCCCCCATAGCTTGTATTCTTTCTTTTTTTACCTGCCCAGCCTCTCGACTCTCTATCATAAGCTTTAAGTATATTGTCTAGTTCTGTAGTATCCCATGAGCCAGCAACACCAAACGATGGATTTATATCAGGCGCCAAGCCTCCATGTGTACATATACTTTCGTACGGCGCACTACTACGCCCAGCTGTTTTAAGCGTTGATTTCAATTGCTTTCTACCTTTATTGCTGTGCGCTTTAACCTTTGATGCCGTCTTTCTATCCTGCTTCTTCGTGACAGGATTTTTAACCTTGACCTCAAATGTTTCAGGCACGGCAATTTTGACCTCTTTCAGCGCTAAATCGTAGTAGTAACCGTCTTTAACCTCTGATGATGACTTTCTAGTAACATTTACGATAACCATATTTTTAACGCTTGTTAAGCCTATATATTTTAATAGCTTCGCGTCTTTCATATAGCCCTTTAGTGTTTCGTATTTTTCTTCGCTATCGTTGACTATCATGCCCGATATATCAACACGTATAGGCTTTATCTTGTAATGGTCAGATATATCTTGACCTTTTTCAACGGGCTTATCCGTAGTTTCTGCAGTATGCTCGTAGTCTTCTTTGACTACTGCGTCCATATATATATCTTCTAATTTAATTCTAGTAGTATTTACTTTCATATCCTACACCCTTTGCCATTGTAGTTCTTTAAAGACTTCGTCTATCTCTTCACGTACCTTGCCAGCTATATCGTCAGCTGTTTTTCTATCAGCATTACCCTTTACATCAACATTTATATTGACCACAGGCGCATTATCGTACGTTCTACGGTTGTTATTGTTGTTATAGGTATTATATATAGGCACTCTGTCTTTATTGCCGCCTATCGTTCTATATAAGTCAGCAGCCTTTTTAGTTAATATCATCTCGCCTGCGTGTAAGTTTGCTGTATAATCATCATATGGTACGCTATCCAAGCCTTTAGCGTGACTAGGTACTGTGCTTTTAGCATTGCCGCCGCCTATTCCTAGCTTCTGTCCTATAAAGCCAACAACTCCCTTTATAGGTTTTGCAACAATATTCTTTAAGCCTTCCCATGCCGATTTTATACCATTTAGAGCCTTTATGCCAACGTCCCATAGTCCTTTAAAGTATTTTCCAGTACTTTCTAACGTAGCCCATAGATAACCTTTTAGGCCTCCGCCTAATTCTTTCGCACGTTTTTGAATATTGCCCCAATCTTGACATAAGTGCATAGACAAGCCGCTCAATAGTGATATAGCGCCTAATATCAATCCCATAGGTGAGAATAAAAAGCTTAACGCAGCGCCCAACGCAGGTATTGCTGATCCAGCTAAGAATCCAATACCTTGCAATAGCAAGCCTCCGCCTACCATCAAGCCGCCTACGCCCATTGTTATGTTACCCAGCATCATTAATACAGGCCCCGCAGCCACCGCTATCAAGCCTAAGTGAACTATAAAGTCTTTAGTTCCAGGACTTAGCTCGCTAAACTTAGCGATTAAGCCCGATACCTTTTCAGCGATAGGTATTATTACAGGAGCTATAGCGTTTCCTAAGTCAATCAACGTGTTCTTAATTCTTTCCATTGCCTTGCCCCAATTGTGAGCATCGCCGTGCATCTTCTCAGCGTTAGCAGCCGCCGCACCCTGCGCGTTATTCATCGCGCCCAGTGCATTAGTATAGCCATCAACGCCATCGCTCATAAGTGATAACGCAGCACTACCAGCCGTTGATTGACTGAACATGTCTTTTAGCGTTAATCCAGCATCATCTGCCGCTCCTTGCACTATACTTAAAACTTCGCCAAGGTTCACACCCTCGTCACTTAACTGTGCAAAGCTCTTTCCAGTACGCATTCTAATTACTTTATCTACTTTAGATCCAGTAGTTGATAATTCACTCAGCATACCCTCTAAGTTAGTTGTAGCTATTCTTGCGTTCATACCTTTAGCTGTAAGTATACTATAAGCCGCTCCTAATTGGTCTACATTGACTCCAGCAGCCGCAGCCGTTGGAATTACACGGCCTATTGATTTTGCTAGTTCGTCTACCGTGATCTTGCCTTTGTCTTGTGTCTTAACTAAGATGTCCGATATCTTACCAACATCAAAAGCCTTATTCCCATAAGCGTTCAGGATAGTAGTTGTCGCATCTATTGACGTTCCTAAATCAGTGAAGCCCGCCTCACTTAGCGTTATAGCGCTCTTAGTAAAGTCTACAACCTTGCTTTCATCAACGCCCGATGATAACGCCTCATACATTGCATTAGCAATTTCGCTTTGCGCCCTGCCCGTCTCATCAGATATTGCTCTAACTTCTTTTTTAATTTTATCAACAGGTAATATGCCGTCAGTGGTTAGTGTTGATACCTGCCTTACCGCAGTATCTAGATCCTTAGCCCAATTAAAAGCTTCACTGCCTATCATCTTCAGCGGTGCAGTAGCCTTTGTAATACCTGCACCTAACAATGTTACAGCACCACCAGCAACGCCGAGCTTGCCGCCTATGCCTATAAATTTATCGCCAAGATTGCCTAGTCTATCTTCTAGACCGAGCATGCCGCTCTTTGCCTTGTCGACCTTGCTATCTAAGCCCTCTACAGCCTTTGCAGCCTCATCTGCGCCCTGTACCTTTAATAGCCAAGATAAATTTCTAATATCCGCCATCTACTTCCTCACCCGCCTTTCTCATTTCTTCTTCCATAATTTCTTTTTGCTCCTCATTAAAGAGTGCGTTTGCATAATATATTTCGTATAGCTCATCAGCATTAAGCCTACACGCTTCATCAAAAGTAAGGACGCCGTCTTTTATCAAGAACAGCGCCGCTTTCCAAAACTCGTCATATTCAGCTTTAACCAATGATTCTATACATTCTACTTCCCCAAATACTGAAAATCAATACACTCTTTAATTAGCTCTGCCAAATCTTCAACATTGTCAAAATTTTCTATCTTTACCTTTGGCATGACAACGATATTTTCAAGGCATAAATCCGCTATTTTTTCATCATCAATACCCGATGCAGTCTCCTTACTGCCCCATCTTTGTCTAAGCTTCAGCGCTTCTCTTACTGGCATCTTTTGTAATGTATACTCAACGCCATTTACAGTCACTTTCTTTTGTTTAAATTGTTGTCCTAAATCCGCCATAATTTACCCCCTAATCAAAAAATGGAATGAATATCTCTATCTCTTGCTCTTCAACATCTTTATCAACCGCAGTCTTTGGTCTTTTCAATATAACGCAGTTGTCGCAAGCTACATTTTGTGATACATCATTCATGTCAGCAATTGATAGCGTGAACTCAGTCTGAGTACGCTCTAATTCTCTCATATAGTTTAGTGATGGCGATGTTGTCATTATAGTTAGTTTAGCCTTGCCTGATATATTGTTATTGATTGAATAATGCACGCCGCCGTCAACTCCGACCTTAACGCCCCTACTATCTTCGTTTCTTTCAATTTCTATTTTGCCCTTATCTGAAAAGCCTGTAATATATACGCCGTTGATAGTTACTACAACCTTTTCTGGATCGTAAGTATGTGTTTTTCTATACATTATTTAGCACCTCCATTATTTACTGGATCATATGTTAAGATACCGCTTATTTGTCCTGTATGAATAGCGCCTTGTAGCATCGCTGTCCACATTACATAGTCGTACTTTCTAAGCGCTACATCGTTTGACGGTACATCTTCTCTAAGCCTGTAATCGACCTTGTATTGACCTTTTTCAACAATACCTTGATCCACAGCTCTACTTAATACAGCCTCGCAAGCTCCGACAATCATGCCTATACCAACGTTTGTATATGGTATCTTATCGTTGACAAGTGCTAATCTTTGTAGTGCTTCCTCCATCTTAAATCTAATCCAGTACTCACCAAGCACTATATCGATATACTCGCCGCTTAATACCTTGCCCTCAGTAGTTTGCAATACTCCAAGCTTTTCAATGTATGTGAAAATATTGTTTTTGTGCAGCTCGTCTAGCTCAGTCAATGACACCTTAGCAGCCTTAACGCCCTGTATAGTCTTAAATTTAGCAGTTTTACCGCCTACTTTATAGCTCATAATTACAGTCATAGCTTCAGCTGCATAAGCCTTTGGATCGTCGTGATACATTACGAACACGTTCTCATTTGCTTCGCCGTATAGCTTTTTAGCTTCAGCGATTGTATTTACTGTAACGCCATATATTTTATTATTTACTTGCGCAAGCTCAGCAAGTTTCTTAATGCTTTCAGTAGTGTTATCAGTACTAACTACAAAGAAAAAGTCGCTATTAGCTTCTAACGCTGCATTAAAAGCAGCATCAATAGTTACAGTCTTGCCAAATATAGCCACCTTTTGTGGTTGTGGCTTTTGCATAAATAATCTATTAGCTATATCTAATACAGCTCCATCTAGTCCTTTTAAATTGTCGCTATCAACATATTTAAAATCAATGTCCTTTTTATTATCCAAAATTAAGATCGTGCCGAAGCCTCTCTCAGAGACCGCAACAGTCTTTCTTTGAATAACCACAGGAAAATCTAATCTCATCTATTATCTCCCCTTTCTATTTTGTACTTTTCAATATTAGCAGCCCTGCTGTATAGCCTTTCCACGTACCTTATACGCAGGTCGAAGCCATATCTGAACTCAAAAGCATCAACATTTAAAACGGTTCTGTCCTGAATGTCCGTAATGTCTACAATAACGTAACCTTGCTCTTTGAGCCTATATCTTTTCGTAAATCTGAAAAAGCTATACGCATCATAAGCCGCCGCCATCGCCCCTACTGGCGTTTTATCGTACGCCATTATCGATATAATCGCGTTGGGCTGGCTCTCTAATATCTCTAAGTAATCATATTTATAATTTTTATCTTCACTATCTACGAACTCGTGCAGATAGTTTCCCTCTACGCCTGCATCTTGCCTTAATGTCAGCATCTTAGCCGTATAAAACGGCATCTTAGGCTTTTTCTCATTGTTGTCAGTGTCAACGACAACCCTCTTCGTATGCTGGAAGAGTTCGTCCTTAATCACATCAATCAGTTTTACGCTCTCCATCTGCATCCGTCCTTTCTAAGTAGTACATCACTAGGCCCTCATCAAAATCTGAGTAGTCGTCAATATTTAGTATTCTATAACGCCTTATATTGCCGTTATTCATCGTGTTTATCACGTAATCACCTTTATTAAAGTGCTTATAACAATATAGCTTACGACTGTCGTGATTATATGTTCCGCCTGCATCAAAGCGCATCTCATCACGGCTAAGTGGCACTATTGCGAATAGATCAAGCGATATTTCCGACTTAGTCTCTTTGTATCTGCCGTCGCCCTCTACATCGTAGTAGCCGTCCTTATGAATGACAAGGACTTGACCAGTCATGTATTTATTTATTAAGCTTTTAAAATTAAATAGCCTCATATCCTTATCACCTCATAATCAATCGCATTTATCAATCTACCTGTATCAATTAACGGCTTAGTCTTAGGCTTCTTTTGCTCTAATGTGAGCGATGAATCTGGCTCAAAATCGCCTCGCCTTATATACTCTTTAATCGTGTTTACGCAAGCATTGCCAACTATCTGATAAAAGTCCTGCACGCTTATTTTCATGTCTAAGACCGCTCCTAGGTAATCATCATACGTCCTAAACTTGCCCTTATTCTCATCATAACTAGAACGTATGAAGCTTCTTTCTGGTATTCTTATTTTTGTTGTATCTTTTCTAATGTTGATGCCGAAGACGCCTCTAAAGTAGCCACGCATCTTATTCGTAACAGGTATATCGCAGCCATATTCATTAACGTTAGCTATCATCAAAATCTCGCCGCCTGCACTCGATAAGATACCAATTCTAACCGCTGTTGATGATAATTCTTTCAGCACTCTTAATATCTTATCAACGTCGCTTCTATCTTCTACCATCATCGTAATATTTCTTTTTCTTATCCGACATTAAAAACGGTCTACGGTATGGATTTATCCATGCTAAAATATAATCAGGCAAGCCCGATGAACCGCCGCTCGTGCTATTGCCGTTAGCGTAAGTAATACTCATATCAGCTATCTTTTCGCTTGCTATATTAAACTTCAATGGATCTAGCTCGACTAAGTTTTCAAGTGCAAGTGCAACGCCGCTAGGATAAGGCTCTTTAAAGCGTATATTGCAGTAGTCCTCAATCTGCATCAAATACAAGCCCTCAAGCCTCTTTTTCTCTTCCTGCTCTTTAAGCTTTCTTAGTTCTTCCTCCGTCATTCTTAGCACCCGCCTTTGCAGTAGTATTTTTCTTTGCTTTATTATCTACTTCTTCAGCTTTAGCATCTTCAATTTCTGGCTTTTCTTCAGCCGCTTTTTCTACTTCTTTAGTTTCTTTTGCGCCCGCTTCTTGAACTGTTTCCATTTCTTCAACTGTTGGATTTTTGTCTGCTTCTTCACCCTCTGGCTCTGTGGCTAATTCTTCAACCCATTCGCCGCCCTTTTTCACTATTTCATCAAAGCGAGCGTTGGAGACCTCGAAGGTCTCGCCAACTTTTCTCAATTTGTCTTCTTTTAAATCATAAAATTCACTAATAACTATAACTTTCATTTTTACCTCCATATTGCAATTATACTGCAGGCGTTAATTTTGCCTTGATTATAGCCTTTTTGTTCTTTTCTGGAATATATTTTCCGTACTTAGCTGCAGATTGTATTGCAACGCCATTAAAATCTTCAGAGTCGATAAGTCTGTATATTTCTATACCGATACCAACTACACCAACATTGTCTGCTGCAAAGTATATTTGCTCGCCTTTTTGAAAATATTCTTCAGAAAGTTCAACAATGTTAAAGCCTTTAAATTTAATTATGTTATGATTGTCAACATCAGCTTCAGAATGTTTAGCAGTTGTAGCTATTTTTGAATCAATTAATATAGCATATACATCTGGATTAACATATGCAGTCCATACTATATCTTTTGATACATGGTTGTTGATGAACTTCTTATGTGCATCATTAAACGCCTTTACAATGTCGTCTTCTTTCATAGCGCCTGTTAATGTCTCACCTGCATTATCAGATATAGCCTTTGATAATAGCTTATTCAATTCTTCAGTCCACGCTTCAGCATGTAGACCAGATCTCTCAGCTATAATTTGGTCTGCATTGTCATTTACTGTCATCTTGTCCACGCCCTCATGAATAGCTAGTGGCGCTTCATATTCTATAGTTTTATCAACAGATTTAATCTCTTTTCTGTTTCCGAATCTGCTGCTATTGCCTGTACCAGTTCCGAACGCTACATTCTCGCCCATATCGTATTTTTGAATAACTACATCTGTGTCAGATATTTTTAATTTTAAAAATTCATCGTTAAATGTTTCTCCGTCTTTTGTTTGTAATCTTCCGCCAAATGTGTTTAGGAAGTGTTGTTTCTTTTTGAACACATCAGCAAGTAATCCTGCATATTGATTTGTATACATCTTTGTTGCCATAATTTAAAACCCCTTTTCTATTTATATTTATCTCTTAGTAAGCTCCACGCATCCGCCTTAACCTTTTGATTGGCTACGCTTGGAGTTTTGCCTTTTAGACGTTCTTCAACGCCCTTTTGTACTTCAGCTTCGTAAACCTCTTTAAAAGCCTTGATATTGTCATTAGTAGTTTCAGCATCAACGTCCATTAGGAAGTCTTTAAAAGCTATAGGTACATTCTCTTCGCTTAGCCTATCGATAGTATCTCTTTCTAAGTACACACGATTAAGCTCAGCCTTAGTCTCTTCAAGCTCTTTTAATTGTTTCGCTTGTAGCTCTTTCTCTCTTTCTTCCTGCGATAGTTTTGCAAGTCTTGCCGCTTCTTTCTTTTCTTCCGCTGCTTCCTTTTCCCACTTCTCGCGTGCTGTTTTAATAGCTTCAGTAACCCTTTTATCCGCTTCAGATTGCACCTTTGCTTTTAGCTCCTCTTCAGTATAAGTTTTACTCTCAGCCTTTTCTTCTTTAGTATCAGCCGCCTTTTCAGTAGCTTCATTCGTATTTTCTTGACCCTCTAAGTCCTCAGTCCTTATAGTTTCAATATCTGGCATTTTTAGCCCCCCTTTATATTTTTATATTTAAAAAGCAGCCTTTTACAGCTGCTTGATAAAACTTATTAAATTTACACGATTAACCTTATTAACTCAATTTTTAGTCTAAACATTATCAGTCCTAACGCCGTGAATATAATAAAGGCTAATATCTTAAGTATCCAGTCATTTTCTATAATGTATTGACTAATTATTTTTAATATTCTTTTCATTTTTGCAATAAAAAAGCACCCCTAACATCTAAATTAGTGTGCTTAATTCTTCTCATGCTTTTTGTAATATTCTGCTAATTGCTTTCTAAACTTTTCTCCTTGCTTTTCTTGCTCAGGAGTTAGCTTGTGATAGCTTTCTGAGTCTATTCTAGCCCTATATGCTTCATATTTTTCTTTATATGTTAATTTAGCCATTTAATCACTCCTTTACAACATACACGTCTAAACCATTGTTTCCAAGTTTCTTAAGCTTAATATCTTTATTTAATAAAAACTCCCTTTGATTTTTATAATCATCGTGTGCTATTGTCTCTACATAAGCTCCATTAGAACCTCTAGGAATTATTATCGCCACATTTGGATTTCCACCAAGTACACCTTTTTTTGTTACTGATGTGCTTAAGAATTTATCAATTTTACCCTCTAAATTGCCAGAATTTTCATCTTTTCTATATACTATTATATCATATTTTAGCTCATTTTTCAATAGTCCTTTGTCGATATTCATTATATATTTTCTTAACATCGCGGCTTCTTCAGCATTTTTAGGAACATACCGACCTTCTAACGCTCCATTTATCTTTTCAAATAATCTTAAGCCGTCTGGATCTACGCCGTTGTATGTGTATTTATTTATAGCTTTCTTTTCATCTTCTGTTAATTTATTTACCCATTCTTTAGATTCTTCTCTCAATACATTTACAACTTTATCTTGTTCTAGCGGACTGTAACCGTTTATTGCAGCTATTTCTTCAACGCTTTTATTGTAAACGACCTCAGTAACATATTCTACATAGCATCTACAGTTTATATCTTCAGCAGCTACGCCTGTACCTTTAGGATATTGACATCTTGCTCCAGATGGCAATATAAAGTCCTCATCATAAGCGACCTTAACACCCTCCATCGCATCGTGCGTATCACGTACTGCTTCGTCGCCCATCGTATGCCATATTTTAAATACTTGTACATTCTCATTGCCTGCTAGGTCTTCAAATGCTTGATACTTACTATCTTCTAATACTCTTGCACCCTCAGTCCTTGCAATTCTCATCGTGTTGCCAATATCTTTACCAAAACGTTCTTTTAGCTTTCTTGCCGTTGTAGTGTAAGTATCGCCATTATCTATCCCCTGATGAATTATGCCGTGCACGTCGTAAACAAAGTCATTTCCGTACTTTTTTATTCTCTCAGTCCAGATGTGACCTGCAACCTGTTTTTTTATGATGTTATTTACGTCTATTTTACGCGCTACGGCTTCTATATTGTATTTTGATGTAATTGTACTAACTGACTTATAAGATGCGTTTAAAACCGATTCTAGTGTGTTCTGTACGGCTTTCTCATTTCCCTTATACATTTCAGCCATAATCTTCGCCGTATCTACGTCAAGCTTACGCAGTTCAGCCCTTGTTAGCTTTACGCCATCGTCTTTATCCTCATAATCAGCATAGATCTTTTGCAGCTTATTTCTTAATCGCCTGTACGCCGATTTGTAGTCTTGCTTAACATCGTGCTCATGCTTCTTGATTAGCTTTTCAACGTCCTTTATTAAGTCGTCGAATATATTATTCGCCATCTTCTAAATCCTTGTCCGCATTTTGCATAAACTCATCAGCGTATGCGTCTTTCTCTTGCTCCTGTCTTTCTAGCTCTTCCGCCACGTCATCAATATCTCTTAATTTGCCATAAGCATATGTCTTAGATAGTCCAGCATCTAACGCAGCCTTAACAGTCGCTATATTGTCTAGCTCATTATATGGCTTGTTGTCATTAAATACAATCGATATATCTCTATAATCAAAATCTTTAGCCGTCTTAATCTTTGCAATGCTTAATATTAGCTTGATTCTTTCTTGTAGTGCGCTCTTAAATTTACGCTGTTTCTGTGCTATTATTTGATCTGTTGCAAACAGCTTATACTTCATTGCTTCGCCTGATACATTGCCTGCAAAGTGTTCATCATTCATGTTTGGTACTTTAGCGAACTTATGAATATCAGCATCAAGCCTATTCTTATAGTTTTCAAGTGCTGTATCGTTTATATCTTTAATCAGCCACTCCGCCGATTGACCTGCACCACCGCTTTTATCTAGCAGCAAAACCTTATCCTCAATCATTCTGTTTACGTCGTCGCTATCTGCCTGTGGCATACCTGCAAGCACTAGCAAAGCATCTGTAAACTCTTCAAAATCGTTAGCCGTATCAGACTGTGCTAAGTTAAGTGCATCGATTAGTGACAAAACTCTTTCAAAATCGCCAATTGCCTCGTTATTGTTTTTAAATTCTACAACAGGTATAGCTCCGAAAAGGTTTGCATTCTCTTCAATAAGCTTTAAATCACTACCCTCTAGCCTCATCTCTTTGATACTGTCTTTTGTATATAGAGTGACTAGCTTGTTCTTGCTTTCTTTGCCAATACTTTCAGCATCTGCATCTTCTCGAATATAAATACAAAATAGCGGCTCAGGCTTTATGTGGTTATCATAAACCATAACGATATTCTCAGGCTGCACTTCATTAAATCTAACGCCGCCCTCTTCATCTAGATATACAATCTCATAACCTCTACCCTTAATTCCGCATATCTTAGCTATTTCCGCGTTCTCGTCCTGCTCATCGTTTAAATCAAAGACCTCTTGCAAGCCCTCCATCATTTCCGCGTTTTCTTCAGCCACAGTGTAGCTTATAGGCTTACCGACAAATAGACCAAGCAATATGTCTACAATGTAGCTTGGATAATCAAGCGCTAATTTATTATTAGCCTTGTAATCTTCCTTGCTCCTGTCATATATCTTAGCCTTACCCCTGTAGTAATCTTCAAGCGTGATATATCTTTCGCAGTCTTCCTCGTGCAGCTTAATTAGCTTCGTAACTAGCTCGTCCGTGATCTCAGTTTCTGCTGGTAGATAAAACTCTTTTGTTGGCTCAAAATAGCCATTTATATAACTTTCCATTTCTAACCCCCTTATAATCTTAATCTGCTCTTAGGTATTGTTTTTATTCCAATATCTCTTGTAAATCTCTCTACTGCATATCTCATGGCGTCCATCATATGCGAGAAATCATGTGCAGGTACATTAATCGACCTACCAAATTTGTCCTTATCCCATTGATAGTTGTATATTTCCGTTAGAAAATTTACACACCTTGGATGTACTATAATTTTAAAATTCTGTATAAACTGTATTCCGTTATTTACACTATCTTTTCCTTTTTTAGAACCCACAATGCCCCATAATCCCAAGTCTTTTAACTCGTCAATAGACTTAGGCTCTGCACCATCGGCTACAATTCTCTCTTTTCTATATCCTAATTCTGTAATCTTTTCATATATTTTTTTATTCGACATACCTTTTTCATAAAACTCATCGAATACATAAATAACACTCTCTTTAAGGTCGATTAAGCCGCAGAAAAAAGCAGATGGGTCGTTGGTATAACCGAAGTCTAAGCCGAATGCACTCTCAATCCCTTTTTTACCGCGTATCTTATCAATATCAAAAGCGTGCTCCTCAACATTCTCATATATCAATCCGTCTACGCTGCCCCATTCGCCTAGTCCAGCAACGCGATAACGCTTAGGATTGTTTGCTTTCATTTTTTCAAAGACCTTTAAGTCGCTCTCATCTAACCATTCATTGCATAAATAGTTAGTAGTGATAGCTAATATATCATCATCTTTTACATCAAAAAAACGTCCTTTAATCCAGTGACGATCGTTCCACGGATTGAGCGTTAGTGTAATCTGCTTGAATAATCCATCAGGCACTTCACCTCTAATAGATTCATCTAGCATATCAAAGTCTTCCTCTTTCATAACTTCGTATGCTTCTTCAATCCATAAAAAACATATAATGCCCTTATCGACTGATATAGATGTTACCTTCAATGGATCGTCAAGTCCTCTAAATAATATCTTTTGCCCTGTTGGTCTATATATCAATTCTAGCGGGCTGTTTGTTGCTTGCCAATAGTCATCAACGCCTAATCTATGTATCGCCCATTTTAATTGAGCAAAGCAGCTATCTTTGATAGTTCTAAATACCTTTCTAACTACTAAGCCGTTACTGTCAGGATATTTCATAATTCTATATATCATATTCATTGCCGTTGTCGTTGATTTTTTACTGGCACGTGAGCCTTTTACTACCCTGTATCTACCTTTATAATTCCAATATGTGCCGTATGACTTACCAACTACATCAGGCAATCTAACCGTCCTAGTCAATTAAATCGTCCTCGCCCTCGATGATGACCTTATCAACATTATAATTTTCGCTAAATACCTTGTCACGCCATTCAATAGGCTTTCTGTTTTTTAGCCAGAATATCTGAGCCGTTGTATTTGGTGCAATATACTTTTTTGTTATCTCTTTACGCTTAGTCACTACGCCGTTAACCTCTGATATATATGTTTTTTCTTCATCTACAAAATATCCTTTTGCAGCTTTTAATAGCGAGTTCTCAACTTCTATGTCTACGACCTCTTTGCCTCTTTTTAAGGCGTCGTTAATCTCGCTATACTTCTTTTTCCATGTGTAAAGAGTAGCAACATTGATGCCGATATTATTTGCCAACTGCTCATCAGTAAGTCCATTTCTAGCCCAAGCTTCCAGCTTTATTAAATTGTCTTGCTCTAGCCATTCTTGATACTTACCCTTTGCCATTTAATCACCTTTATTTAATAAGTCCCCATTCAGCGAATTTCTCAAAGCCTCCAATGCTTTTTATATATTCTCTAGCTATTTCTACTATTTCATAATAAGGCTTCCCGTCAACCATTTCATCGCCAATTGCACAGGATAGCTCCACTTCTTCCCCTAATTCTTGGGCTTTTAAGTGGGCATATATATTCACAGAAACATCAGCTTTTGATAAATCTTTACCATGCAATCCTCCACCAGTTACTCCGTCTCCCATGTCAGAGCCTAACTTCCTGTTAGTGCAGCCAGCATCAACGTTAAGTCCGCCCGTCCAATATCCTATTGGGTTAATAAAGGCTTTTGGGTATTTGTCCCTTAGTTCTTCGCAGTCTGCGTTCGATTGGCAAATAATGAGTCTCTCGTCATCAAGTATATATTTTCCGTCTTTTTTATATTGCTCGTAAATATCTTTTGCTATCGATGTTAATTCTTTTTGTTCTTTAGTAACAGGGCTGCCCTTAAATATTCCATTATCGCCACATCTAACTCTCTTTTCTTGATTTTTAGCCAGATGCTTATCTTGTTTAGCGTGTCTAATCTTGACATCTTCAATTCCAGCTATCCTTTTTACAATTTCTTTTATATTTTCAAGCGCATAATCGCACGAAGACTCAATAATAATATTACAAGTTCCGTGTCCAATTAACACTTCGACCGCTATCTTCGGTTCTTTTTCAATCTTATATCCTAAATCTACTATCGCTCCTGCTATCCTGTCCGCTATTTTATCAGGGCGCATTGGGTTAACTTTCTCGTACATTTATTCTCCTTTCTTGCCAAATACTTCTGCCAAAAAATCTTTTTTATTTTTAGCTATGTTTATCATTTCGCCTACAAAGCTTTCATTTTTTAATCTTTTACTGTTCACTGCATCTTGGTACAATGAGCTAAAGACCTTTCCTGTGCCTTTTTTTGTCATATTTTCAGTAAATTTTGGCTTTTCCCCGTGTATTATGTGATTGATATTAAAAGTATTTTCTCTAAAGCCCGCAAGTCCTTCAATCCCGCAGCAACACAAATTATCTCCAATCGCTCTAGTCCTGTTCTCTCCACTAAAGCACCTTAATCCAACGCGGTGGCATTCTTCTTTTATATCTAATATATCGTTTTTTATATCATCAAGCGCATAAGTATAATCCGCTCCAACTTTTACTAATCCTGGCTTCTTTTTGCTAAACTTCATACCCTCAACAATAACGCCATAAGCACCAGCTTCATGAAACAATTTAAGGTTGTTGATAATTTCTTCTTTAAATTCCCTCATATAAGGTTGTATTCTTATAATCACTCTTTTTACTTTAGGCGAAATTTTCCTCACTATTTCAAGTCTTTCAATGAAAGTTGGACACCCTTTTTCTATATCATCATAACCGCTACACACCATCGAGACTTGTATAACGCAGTTGCATCTGCTTAATATTTCAATATATTTGTCTTCCCCTAGTAATCTACCCTTGGTAGATAATACAAAAGGATATTGAGTTTTAGCTAATAACTCAAAGCATTCATACGTATAGCCTTTTTTACGCTCAATAGGCTGTAACGGATCGCTCATCCCCCCAAAGTGTAATGGTATATTCCAGTCACACCAATTAGTTTCAATCGTTCTTTTCCCTTCAATAAACCTCTTTAGAGCTTCTACGCTTTCACCTCTGCGAATTCTGTTATAAAACTCATCCTGTTTTTTTGTTGCGAAACAATATTGGCATCCATGCGTGCACCCTATATAAGTATCAAATCTTATAGGCAAATCACATAAAAATATTTGACTTCCACAACTAGGCATTTTTTAATCCCTCCGCAGCTAATATTATATCTTCTACTACTTTTTCTTTGCTTACATTTTTAATGTACTCGTTTATAAGGCCTTGCTTTTCTATTGGGAACGTAAAAGATATTACGAAGTGGTCGCTTTCTCCTTTTGTCATAGATAATCCGCTCTCATCTAGTTCGTCAATATAAGATAAGTCTAAAACATCGTTCTCTTCAAATCCAAGCTCCTTTATTTCAATATCTGACATCTTAAGCTCTTCTAGTTCTTCTTCTAACTTGTCCCAATCCCAACCTGCAAGCTCACTTACCTTGTTATCCGCTAATCTAAATGCTTTTAGCTCTTCACTTGATAAGTCATCCGCAATAATACACGGTACCTCGTCAATTGCTAATTGCTTCGCTGCTTTTAATCTAGTATGTCCTGCTACAATCACGCCGTCTTTATCAATCACGATAGGCACTTTAAAGCCAAACTCTTCAATCGACTTCGCTACCGCATCAACCGCGTTGTCATTTAATCTTGGATTATTTTCATACGGCGTTAAATCGTCAAGCTTTTTGTAAACTATTTTTAATTTATCCATATCTACACCCTTTCTTAATTTTCTTAATACTATGTAGCAGCCCCAAGGCACACCCAAAACCTTGAGGCTCAACTCAAAGGAGGATTTTATGC
>OBRT01000171.1_pt1 | contig 20584 bp, 17 predicted proteins | sample 1494891 | NCBI WGS metagenome assembly OBRT01 (sample SAMEA3360688, study PRJEB22359) | human gut metagenome | biome: ENVO:urban biome; feature: ENVO:human-associated habitat; material: ENVO:feces | place: Bangladesh | collected 2011 | reverse complement strand
ACTCGTCTATTATACAAAATAATTCTGTAACTTTGTAATCGGCAGTCATATCAAATATTTTTGTAACTAATTGATTTTCACCTATAAAGATACAAAATATTTGTGAGACTACCAACTTTTTTATGAACTATTTCTTATCCCGAACTGGGGTAAAAGTAGACAAAAAGCAAGGGTTGCAAGCGTAAAATAATGTTTCATAATGGAGGAAAGAATGATAAAAGGTGGGGAGTAAAATAAAAGTGGCAAACAGCCCATAGCCATTTGCCACTTTTTTAAGCGTGTTTATGATTCCTTTTCTTTCTCTGAAAGTTTGGTAGCAGTGATAAAATAGAGTATCAAAGCAATGTAAGCAACAAGGGCAAGCAATTCTGATGTATGGTTTTGCCACCATTCAGCGTGGTCGAACTCAACGCCAAAGAACTTAATCAAGGCTGAAACAACGCCCATTAAAGCACCACCAGCAATGAAACCAGAGGCAATAAGTGTACCTTTATCGCCACGAAGTTTATTGATTTGTGCGTCCTTAGAGCGTGTTGTAACATACCAATTCACCGCACCACCAATCATCAATGGGATATTCAATTGGATTGGAATGAACATACCCAAAGAGAAAGCCAATGCAGGCACTTTGCAACGGTCTAAAATCAATGCCAACGCAGCACCAATTCCATAGAGAATCCAAGGCGCACCTTGTCCACTCATCAATGGTTTGATAACAGCTGCCATTGCGTTTGCCTGTGGTGCTGCCAACTGACCAGAGTTGAAACCATAAGTTTTGTCTAATACTATCATCACGCCAGCTACGGTTGCAGCTGAAACAATCGTACCGAGGAATTTCCATGTTTCTTGTTTCTTAGGTGTAGTACCGAGCCAATAACCTATTTTTAAGTCGGTAACGAACGAACCAGCCATTGATAAAGCCGTACAAACAACGCCACCCATGAGCAAAGCTGCCAACATTCCAGAGTTTCCTTTTAAGCCTACTGCCACCATAACCACTGATGCTAAAATCAAAGTCATGAGGGTCATACCTGAAACAGGGTTAGAACCAACAATGGCAATGGCGTTTGCAGCTACAGTTGTGAAGAGGAAAGCAATTAAAGCCACGAGAATGATACCTACAACAGCGTGCAATAAGTTGAATTGCATAACGCCAAAGTAGAAAAAAATAAAGGTAATAACCAAAGTGGTGATACTACCGATAGCAATTATCTTAAACGAAATATCGCGTTGTGTGCGGATAGCTTCTGCTTGGTCGGCACCTTTGCCTTTCATTTCGCGCGAAGCCAAACTTACAGCACTCTTAATGATGCCCCAAGACTTAACGATTCCGATGATACCTGACATGGCAATACCACCAATACCAATAGAACGTGCGTAGTTTTTAAAGATTTCTTCAGCACTCATACTACCTACTGTTGCCACAATACTTGGGTCCCATTGATTCAAAACAGTATCGGGGAAAACAAGAGCCATGCCTGGTACAACCAACCACCAAATGGTTAATGAACCCATACAAATGATAAAGGCATATTTAAGACCAATGATGTAACCCAAACCGAGTATGGCAGCACCTGTATTTACCTTGAAAACCAACTTTGCTTTCTCGGCAATGGTTTCACCAAAGCCTATTATACGACTTGTTACAATCTCGTTCCACCAACCGAAAGTGGCTACACTGAAATCGTAAAGACCACCAATTAAACCTGCTAAAAGCAAAGGTTTAGCTTGACTTCCACCCTTTTCGCCACTGACCAATACTTGTGTAGTTGCCGTAGCTTCTGGGAATGGGTATTTACCGTGTTGTTCCTTTACGAAATATTTACGGAAAGGAATTAAAAAGAGGATACCTAACACACCACCAAGGGCAGCAGCGATGAAGATTTGAAAGAAACTGGCTTGCAAATCGAGCATATAAATAGCAGGCATAACGAAGATACCGCCAGCCACAACTGCGCCTGAACAAGCTCCAATACTCTGAATGATGACGTTTTCGCCCAATGCGTTCTTGCGTTTTGTTGCCGAAGACATACCAATAGCGATGATAGCAATTGGAATAGCAGCCTCGAATACTTGACCAACTTTTAAGCCTAAGTAAGCGGCAGCGGCAGAAAAAAGCACTACCATAATTAATCCCCATGATACAGACCATGGTGTTACTTCTGGATAAACCTTGTTAGGGTCCATCACGGGTTTGTACTCCTCGCCCTCATGTAGTTCACGGAAGGCGTTTTCAGGAAGTTCAATGTTTTGTTTTTCGTTATTTTCCATATTCTTTTGTTGATAATAGTCATGGTTTAGTTGGGTGCTTGCAATGGCTTTTGCCATTTATAGCAGTCGCAAAGATAGATAAAAAATGGGAATATGTATCTTTTTTACGATTAAAATTCCAGTTTTCATAGTTTGATAGGCTATATTTAGCAGTTTTTTATGTAAGTTTGTCGCATGAAAGAAATAGAACCAATCGCTTATTTTCGCTCTCCTTTTCCTGCAAAATTTGGTATTCCTCGCCAAAGTGGTGTCGTAAAGGCGTTGCGAGGTCGTGTTGTTTTTGAACCAAAATTTAGCAAAGAAGAGGCTTTACGAGGCATGGAAGGCTTCGATTACATTTGGTTAATCTGGGGTTTCTCTGCCAATGAACGAGAAAAGAGAGCGGAAAGTGATGTAAACAATAGTCTTACTGTGCGTCCACCACGTTTAGGCGGCAACGAAAGGGTAGGGGTTTTTGCTTCACGGTCGCCCTTTCGTCCCAATGGCTTAGGTTTATCATCGGTGAAAATTGTTGAAATAGGCAAAGGATTCATAGAAGTTGCAGGTGCCGACCTTATGGACGGAACCCCCATTTACGATGTAAAACCTTATATTCCCTACGTTGATGCGCATTCAAATGCTCGTGGTGGCTTCACCGATTTGCACGAATGGCAGCCGTTAGAGGTGGTTTTGCCCGATAATATACTTGATTTCTTCACCGAAAGCGAGGCAAAAACGTTATCAGATATACTTGCTCAAGACCCACGTCCGTCCTATCAGCACGATGCAAACCGCATTTATGGTATGCAATTTATAGACAAAGACGTCCGCTTTCGAGTAGAAAATCAATGCTGCATAGTGGTTGAAATTCTTTGAGTTAGTGTCTTTTCATCAAGTATATAGTGTTTCTTCGTTTTCATTAGCGTTATTCTATACTCATACTCTTGTGAAAGTACTCGAGTATTTCCATAGAAGTACTGCGGTATTCTCATAGAAGTACTGCGGTATTCTCATAGGGAAACTACCATGGAATAACGCTAACGATGGAAGGAAAGATACTATGCTTTGTATTAATGTTTGCGCAAATATTTCACCCAAGCGTATGGTTTGCGATGTTTTAGATAATGTAAATTGTGCATGTTTGCGTAGGCTTCACGCTCAAAGGAAATGTTGAGGTAAGCACGATGAGGTAAAAAGCAGCGGATAGCCCATTCTATAACGTACCAAAGATAAAAGGGAAGAATGAGCATTTCGAACATTTGATGTGTGTGAATGCGCTCGTGGTTGATGAGTTCTGGCTCTAATTTCACGTCAGGGTGAACAAACAGCATTCCCAAGATGTTGATAGCATCATAGTTTTTAGCAGGGAAATGCTTTGTTCTGAATACTTTCATTTATTGAACTTCGATTTTTTCAATGTGCGGTTTAGTCACTGACGGAGTTGCAGGAACAATGTTTGGGTTGTGGTTTGCACCATCTGGTTGCGATGGAACAATCACTGGTACAACCTCTTCTGCGCTCTCTTGCTCTTCCGAGTGAGAAGAATTGCGCTTGTGTCGCTTTCCTCTGATACTGTTCAAGACCTTTTCTGCCTGTTTTGCTTCGTCTACTGAGTCTTTCGACGTAGTGTCTTTGGCAATAGTATCGAACTTTACAACATTTTTGTCCGCTAAATTAGAGTCGGGTTCAATAGCTGTTTGCGTGTATTCGGGGTCATTTTTGTGGTTGTGATAATATAAAAAACCGAATGCAACAAGGAAAATGGTACCAATAATGATAAATACTACCAATCCACGTCCTATGGTTGGTTCGTCGTTATACTCGTTATGGAGTGGCGTTCCGCAGTTAGGACATTGCTTTTGGTGTTCATTTATCTCTGAATCACAGTTCGGACATCTCATTTTCTTTTCTGTTATGCTATTTGTTCGCAAAGGTACATCAATTCAAACATTATTCAAAATAAAAACCATTCTTTTTTGCTTCTTCAATTTTTAGAGGGATAGAGGGCAAAGTTGAAATAATAAAAAAAATAAAAAGTCCTTTCGTTTCAAGCGAAAGGACTTTTTATTGATGTATTTATCCATTTATTTTTTATTCCAATAATGTAGCGGCACGCACACGGCTGAGGGTTTCGGGAGTCATTTGCAAGTAGCTGGCTATGTAAACCAAAGGGGCGCGAAGAATAACTTGCGGACTTAGTTTGCACATTTTCTTATATCTGTCTTGTGCTGTTTCAAAGCGAACAAGGTCGGCATGTACTTGCGAAATAATCAGACTTTCCTCTAAAATCTTACGATAGAGTATTTGAATATTCACATTGTGGAGCGCAACTTGTTCCAATCGTTGTTTAGGCAAGGCGTAAACAATGGTTGGTTCTAAGGCTTCTACTTGGAGTTTGGTTGGTTCTTCACGGAACAAACTCTCAATACACATGAATATGGTATGGTCTTCGCCCAAGTGTTCGGTGATTTGCTTTCCATTTTTAAAATAGAATTGACGGATAAGACCACGCTCAACGTAGTAGATATTTTCACATACCTCACCTTCGCTCAAAATCATTTCACCCTTAGAATACTTTATGGGGACGAGAATGCTTTCAAGTACATCAAGTTCTTCATGAGTCATGGTGCTATATTTTCGCGCCAACTCCCGTGCAATATCTCTTGTTTCAAAGGCTTCTTTCATATCTTTTCCTCCTTTTTAATCTAATTTCAAAACAGCTAAGAATGCTTTTTGTGGTACTTGAACGTTGCCCACTTGCTTCATGCGCTTCTTACCTTTCTTTTGTTTTTCCAAAAGTTTACGTTTACGGCTAACATCGCCACCATAACATTTTGCAGTAACGTCTTTACGCACTTGCTTTACGGTTTCGCGTGCCACAATCTTTCCTCCAATAGCAGCTTGTATGGCTATGTCGAATTGTTGGCGTGGAATTAGCTCTTTTAGTTTTTCACACATACGGCGGCCAAAGTTTACGGCATTGCTTTCATGCGTTAAAGTAGAGAGCGCATCAACTGGTTCGCCATTCAAAAGTATATCTAATTTTGCAAGTTTAGAAGGACGGAACGAGTCGATATGATAATCGAATGAGGCGTAACCTTTAGAAATACTTTTTAGTTTGTCGTAGAAGTCAATGACAATTTCGCCTAATGGAATCATGAAAATGAGTTCCAAGCGGTTGCCACTCACATAGTTTTGGCTTATTAATTCGCCACGTTTGTCAAGGCAAAGGGTCATAATCGGACCGATATATTCGCTTGATGTGATAATCGAAGCCTTGATATAAGGTTCTTCAATATGTTCTATCATCGTAGGTTCAGGCAGTCCTGAAGGGTTATGCACCTCTTTAGATTCGCCCAACTTATCGTAAACCATGTAACTAACGTTTGGTACGGTCGTGATAACATCCATATTAAACTCACGGTCAAGGCGTTCCTGTATGATTTCCATGTGCAACAAGCCTAAGAAACCGCAACGGAAACCAAAGCCTAAAGCTTGTGAACTTTCTGGAGAGAAGGTAAGCGAAGCATCGTTTAATTGGAGTTTCTCCAACGAAGCACGCAAATTTTCATAATCGTTAGGGTCTATAGGATACAAGCCGGCAAAGACCATTGGCTTTACTACTTGGAATCCTTCAATAGCTTTTGCGCAAGGATGTTCCAAATGTGTAACGGTATCGCCCACTTTTACCTCTCGTGCATTCTTGATACCCGATATAATGTAACCTACTTCGCCTGTTGAAAGCTCGCTTTTAGGTTTCATTTCCATTTTTAAAACACCCACCTCATCGGCATCATACTCCATTCCTGTTTGCACGAACTTTACTTTATCGCCCTTTTTAATAGAGCCATTTGTAATTTTCACCAAGGTAATAATACCACGGAAAGAGTTGAAAATAGAGTCGAATATCAGTGCTTGCAGCGGTTCTTTGGGGTTTCCTTTCGGACTTGGTACTCGTTCGATAATGGCTTTCAATATCTCTGGTACACCTTCGCCCGTCTTTCCGCTTGCACGAATAATGTCGCTGCGTTCGCAACCTATGAGGTCAATGATTTCGTCTTCTACCTCTTCAGGCATGGCATTGGGCATATCAATCTTGTTGATTACAGGAATAATTTCAAGATTGTTGTCAATTGCCATGTAAAGATTAGAAATCGTTTGAGCTTGAACACCTTGCGTTGAGTCTACAATGAGTAGCGCACCCTCACAAGCAGCGATACTTCTTGACACTTCATAAGAAAAATCGACGTGTCCTGGTGTATCAATCAAGTTGAGAACATACTTTGTTCCCTCGTATTCATGCTCCATTTGTATCGCATGACTCTTAATTGTTATACCACGTTCACGTTCCAAATCCATATCGTCAAGCATTTGACCGCTCGTTACTTGAATCGTCTTTGTATATTCTAACAGGCGGTCGGCAAGAGTAGACTTACCATGGTCGATATGTGCAATGATGCAGAAATTTCTTATTTTATCCATTTAAAATTATCGTCTTTAACTTGCAAAGTTAATATAAAAAGCGAGAAATACGAAAAAAGTGCTTATAAAAATGCTCAAAAACACTTAAAACACTTGGGTTGTAGAGTCAATCAACAAGTGCAAAATTAGGATATATTTTTAAAAAAAACTTGCATTTAGGGGTAAAAATAGTTTTTCCTTGGTCTTTCATTTCTCACAACAGAAGGAGTGTAACTTTGCCGTTACACTCCTTCATCGTGATACTTATCCATTTAAAGCAAACTTGTTCGATTCATTTATTCATTGCGGAATACCAATCCATCGCCAAAGTAATCTATGATAATAGGCTTTTCTCGACTGACGGTTTCAGCAAGAATGGCTTTGCTAAGGTCGTTCAAAACATAGCGTTGAATGGCTCTTTTCACAGGACGCGCACCAAATTCTGGGTCGTAACCTACTTGTGCAAGATAATCTACCGCACTGTCTGTCCATTGCAACGTAAAGCCTTGTGGTTCAAGCATTTGTTTTGCACGTTCCAATTGAAGGCTAACCACCTTTGAAATTTCCGTTTGCGTGAGCGGAAGGAACATGATTGTTTCATCAATACGATTTAAAAACTCTGGACGAATGGTCTTTTTCAACATATCCATGACCGTTGTGCGAGTTGAATCAATGATGTTCTGACGATTATCCTCCGTTAATTTTGCAAATTCTTGTTGGATATACTGTGAGCCAAGGTTTGAAGTCATGATGATAATGGTATTCTTAAAGTTTACCACACGACCTTTATTATCGGTCAAATGTCCGTCATCAAGCACTTGCAACAAGATGTTGAACACATCGGGGTGTGCCTTTTCGATTTCATCGAACAATACCACAGAGTATGGTTTGCGTCGAACTGCCTCTGTAAGTTGTCCGCCCTCATCGTAACCCACATATCCTGGAGGCGCACCGATAAGGCGTGATACACTAAACTTCTCTTGATACTCGCTCATATCGATACGAGTCATCATGGTTTCATCGTTAAACAAGTATTCAGCCAAAGCCTTTGCCAACTCAGTTTTACCCGTACCAGTTGTTCCAAGGAAGATAAACGAGGCGATAGGCTTCTTTGGGTCTTGCAGTCCTGCTCGTGAACGGCGCACCGCATCGGCTACTGCTGTAATGGCTTCTTCTTGTCCGATGACACGTTTGTGCAACTCGTGTTCAAGATTGAGCAACTTTTCTCGCTCGCTTTGCAACATTCTTGTAACAGGAATGCCCGTCCAACGGCTCACCACTTCGGCTATATCGTCAGCTGTAACCTCCTCTCTAATCATGGCTTCGCCTCCCTGTGTGGCTTGCAATTGCAGTTGAATGTTCTTGATGTCGTCTTCTAATGCCTTCAAACGAGAATAACGAATCTCTGCAACACGCTCATAGTTGCCTTCACGTTCAGCCTTTTCAGCCTCAAACTTTAAGTGTTCTATTTCTTCCTTGTCCTGTTGAATCTTGTTTACCAAGGCTTTCTCGCCTTCCCATTTAGCTTTGAAACTTGTTTCTTGCTCTTTGAGTTCGGCAATCTCCTTATCCAATAGCGCAATCTTCTCTGTATCATTTTCACGCTTAATGGCTTCACGCTCAATTTCCAACTGCTTCAAACGGCGTGTAATTTCGTCTAACTCTTCAGGAACAGAATCTCTCTCCATGCGAAGTTTCGCTGCTGCTTCGTCCATGAGGTCAATTGCCTTATCAGGGAGAAATCTATCAGAAATGTAACGTTCTGAAAGTTGTACGGCAGCAATACAAGCATCGTCTTGAATACGTACTTTGTGGTGGTTTTCGTAACGCTCTTTCAACCCACGGAGTATGGAAATTGCGTCCAACTCATCAGGTTCGTCCACCATAACGGTTTGGAAACGACGTTCCAATGCCTTGTCTTTCTCGAAATACTTTTGGTATTCGTTGAGTGTTGTTGCACCAATGGCACGCAATTCTCCACGAGCAAGGGCTGGTTTCAAGATGTTGGCAGCATCCATTGCGCCTTCTCCGCCACCAGCACCCACCAAAGTGTGAATTTCATCAATAAAGAGAATGATGTTACCCTCGGCATTTGTTACCTCTTTAATTACACTTTTCAAGCGTTCTTCAAACTCTCCTTTGTATTTAGCACCTGCCAATAAAGCTCCCATATCTAATGAATAAAGTTGCTTATCCTTCAGGTTTTCAGGCACATCGCCACGAATTATACGACCAGCTAAGCCTTCAACAATGGCTGTTTTACCCGTACCAGGTTCGCCAATGAGGATAGGATTGTTCTTTGTACGGCGTGAAAGAATTTGCAAAACACGGCGTATCTCGTCATCACGCCCTATTACTGGGTCGAGTTTTCCTGCTCGTGCATCTTCCACTAAGTTGCGTGCATACTTTGAAAGAGCTTGATAATTCTCATCACCACTTTGTGTTTGCACCTTTTCGCCTTGTCTTAATTCCTTGATAGCTGTCTTTAAAACTTGTTCGGTACACCCTGCGTCTTTCAAAATGCGACTTGCTGTGGAATTGACCGATAGCAAAGCCAACAATAAAGGTTCGATACTTACGAACTCATCGCCCATTTTTTGCGACTCGTCCATCGTGGTTTGCATCACTTTATTAGCATCGTTTGAGAAATAAGGTTCGCCTCCCGACACCTTTGGCAAGTGTGCAATTTCACTTTTAACGGCATTTTCTACGATTTGTAAACTAATGCCCGATTTTTGGAAAAGATAGTTTACCACATCTTTTCCCTTTTCCATTACACCTGCAAGAAGATGCAATGGCTCAATCACTTGTTGTCCGTTGCGACTTGCTAAGCCCACTGCGGCTTGTATAGCCTCTTGTGCTTTGATTGTAAATTTGTCTAATGTCATTGTTTTTCTCCTTTCTTTTTTATTTCTGTTGAGTATATTTCAAACCTCGTGCCGAGGAATAAAAGGCTGACAATTTGGCAAAATATCTGACGATTTGACAATTTTGCGTTTTCGCTTCTTTGTTTTTGAAAAATTATTTGTACCTTTCCAATCTAAAAATCCCTCCTAATGGAAACTGAAAAGAAACATTAAAATATTTGGCTTATGAACAAAGGTAAATCAACTTGTAAAGTTTTGAAGGATATTCGCCAACAAATAGCTAATGTAAATGGGATACATTATGTTCCGAAAGAATGTAATTTTGAAGGCGAATGCAAGGGAACATGTCCAGCGTGTGAGGCTGAAATACGCTATTTGGAAAATGAAATAAAGCGTAAACAACGCAATGGATTGGCAGTAAAGGTGGGTGGCATTGCTGCGGGCTTGTGTGCTATGGTTGCTCCCATGCAAGTTGAGGCACAAAATACGACCGAAGATTGCACAACAGGTGCTGCCCCACATCGTAATTTTTTAGATTCAATAGCTGTAACAGACCTTTCCAATGGTGTAAAAGATGCTATTGTAGTGAATGGCTGCGTTATTTCCGAAGAAGATAAAGAACCAGTCATTGCTGCAATCATAAAAATTGTTGGTACAGATAAAGGAACAGTGACAGATTTAGATGGCAATTTTGCTATAAAAGTGCCACAAGATGCAAGTTTGGAAGTATCTTTTATAGGAATGAATAACAAGATTATTAAGGCAAAAGATTTGTTGGAAACGAAGAATAGAACCATTGTTTTAGATTCTCATGGGGTGGTATTGCAGGGCGAAGTATTGGTTGGTGCAGTAGATAATCGCTATCGTGATGATGTTTACAACCGAACCACGCCCAAATATAAGTCGCACGAAAAGAAATGCAAGAAGTAACAGCCTCTATTATAGGCATTGTTCGCCACCGTATGGCTACCGATGGAGTGGGTGTAACCACTTTGGTGGCTTTTCATGGGTGTCCGTTGCATTGCCAATATTGCCTCAATCCGCAGAGTCTATCACCTAATGGAGCGTTGCGAACCATTACCCCTACCGAACTTTACAGCGAAGTGGAGATAGACGACCTGTATTTTATGGCTACCAATGGCGGCATTTGTTTTGGTGGAGGCGAACCCTTGTTGCGTAGTGAGTTTATCGTTGCGTTTTCAAAAATTATGAATCCAGCGTGGAATCTGACGTTAGAAACCTCATTGAACGTTCCTTTTATGCATTTGAAACGTGTAGCACCCCTCATCAGCGAGTTTATTATCGATATTAAAGATATGAATCCGACAATCTATAAAGCCTATACCACGCAAGAAAACTCCATAGTATTGGACAATTTGGCATGGCTTGTAGAAAATGGATATAATGAGAAAACTCTTATTCGTTTGCCCCTTATACCTTATTATAATTGTTCTGAAGATGTGGAAAAAAGTAAAACAATACTCTCACAAATGGGATTTTCGCAATTTGAGTCTTTCACTTATAGAAAAAATAAAATGGTATAAATAAGTAGATATTCTCAATACGAAACAATGCTTTTTGTAGTTCAATGAATTATTCAGGGTTAAATACTACCCACTGAATCATAGAAAAGATTAATTTCTTTTAATTTCTTTGGTGGTTTATTTTCAATCAGCTAAATTTGCAAAGTATGAAGAAGTTATTAATCATTTCAGCAATTATGCTTTTGTGCATATCAATATATGCACAAAAGTCGAAAAGTGTTAGCTTAAGTACCGACACAACTATCGTTGCCCCCATAGATTCTTCACGTTTGTAAGGAGTTAGAAAGGCTACTGAAGCTGAAAAAGAATATGCACGCCGTTTGTCGGAGGCTCGTGAAGAGCAAAGGCAGATAGATAATAATTTACCTATGGTGGACGAATATGGGCAGGTCATTACCCCTGACAATTATGAGTATCCTTATTGGAATTATAGTTGGGCAGCAGTTCCGTGGCGATTGCATAGGGGGTTGAATGTAAATCTTGGTGCGTCTGTATTTGCCAACTTGGGCAAAGGAAGGCATCATGGGGCTGGCTTTACACAAGATGTATCGTTGATGTATGTTACCAACCTGTCGAAAAAAGCAACATTGGCTTTGGGCGGTTACTTAACTAATACCACTTATTGCGGTAATAATTACACAGTGGCAGGAGTAAACGCATTGTTCGGCTATCAGTTTGACGAACATTGGAGTGCATATGCCTTTGTACAAAAAGCCTTTACATCAAATAATTGTACACCATGGGCTATGGGTTATGGCACATTTAACAATGGTTTTGGCGGTTGGGGAATGGGCTTTTCTCCGATGTATAATGCTTGGGGCATAGGAATGGTAAATCCTCGATATATGGACCGCATAGGTGCTGGTGTAACTTATCAATGGGGCGAACACAATCAGAATGCAGTTTCTGTTAGTTTTGAATATGACCACCTACCAAATCAGCAGGGAAACTTCTACGATTTTAACAGATATAGTTACCCTGTTGGGTATTAAACCTAAATGGTTATTAGCTCATAAAGTTGATAATAGCTTATAAAATAGATAAGAAACAAAAAGGACAGGACTTAAAATCCTGCCTTTTTCATTTCAATTAGTTATTTAATATAGCGCAATCGCAAACTATTTAAAACTACGCTAACACTCGAAAAAGCCATTAAAGCACTTGCCCATGATGGTGTTATTTGCCATTGTATGCCGAAAAGAAAGAGTAAGCCTGCGGCAAGAGGTATGCAAATTATATTGTAAATAAATGCCCAAAATAAGTTTTCCCATATCATGCGTACAGTGTTTCGGCTCAAACGTACTGCATCGGGCAAGGTTTGTAAATCATCGCCCATGAGTGTAATCTGTGCAACATCAATCGCCACGTCCGTACCTTTGCCTATCGCAATGCTAACATCGGCTAAAGCCAATGCTTGTGTATCGTTTATTCCATCGCCTACCATTGCCACTCGTTTTCCTTCAGCTTGTAAACGGCGCACAATATTCTCTTTGTCTTGTGGTAAAACCTTACTTTCATAGTGCCAAATACCAGCTTTTTCAGCCCAATACTTCACTGCTTCGTCCTTATCTCCACTCATCAGATAAACTTCTATGCCGTTTTTTTGTAATGTTTGCATCGCTTCTTTGGCATTAGGTTTCAGTGTTTCGCGTTTTTCCAAAGGTAGTTGGTCGGCTTTTGTGAAGTCTATATTTCGATTGGGCAGGGTCAGCGTTCCTGTTTTATCGGTTACCAAAGCATCAATCTTACGCAAACTTTCCAATGCAGCAGCGTCTTTAATTAGAATTTGGTATTGGGCAGCCTTTCCTATTCCTACCATTAAAGCCGTTGGAGTAGCCAGTCCCATTGCACAAGGGCAGGCTATGACCAAAACAGAAATAGCAGAAAGTATGGCTTGAGGCAGGTATGTGTTTCCACCAAAGCCCCACCAAAGCAGGAAAGTAAGGAGAGCTACGAGTGAAACCACAGGTACAAAAATCAAAGCTACTCTGTCTACAATGCGCTGAATGGGAACTTTTGAGCTTTGTGCCTCTTGCACCATGCGAATGATGTGTGCCAAAGTCGTGTCTTCGCCTATCTGTCTTGCTCGCATACGAAGTTTCCCCTGATTGGGAATAGTACCTGCTAAAACCTTATCGCCTTGTTTTTTCTCAACAGGATTAGGTTCTCCTGTGAGCATACTTTCATCAATGTAAGCTGCATTGGGTGTCATAAAACTTTCAGCCCATGTAACTTCGCCATCGACAGGGATTTTTTCACCAGTGCGAACTTCCAATAAATCGCCAGCTTCGATGGTTGATATAGGTACTTCCTCTATATTTTCTCCATTTACGATATGTGCAGTTTTAGGTGCTATACCCAACATTTGGCGAATGGAAGATGCCGTACTGTCTTTGGCTTTTTCCTCTATTAATCGTCCAGTGAGAACGAAAGTTATTATCATAACTGCCGCATCAAAATAAGTATGCCACTCTATGCTACGACTACCCCATACTGCTTCGCCCCAAAAAGTGTTGAACGTACTGAACAAAAATGCAATCAAAGTGGACAAAGCTACAAGTGTGTCCATATTTGCAGACCCATGACGGAGTTGACGGAAAGCCGAAATATAGAAATTTTGCCCACAAAAAACGATATTGGCAAAGGCAAGTAGAAGGGCTATTTGGTTGGTAAAATAGGTATTACCCACAACTATCCACCGCATAGAAACTGCCATTATAGCCATGGAAAAGAACCATGAAAGAAGTGTTTTGTGTTTCAAAAGTGTGTACGAACGCTTTTCTATTTCTTCCAACGATTGGTCTTCATCAATAATAAGGTCATAACCTATTGCGTTAATTTCTTTTTTTAATCCTTCCAAACTTATCTCTTCAGGGTTAAAATCAACAAGTGCGGTGCGTCCAGCCAACGAAACCGATGCTGAAGTAACACCTTTCAGACTATTAAGTCGTTTTTCTACATTGGCAGAGCATGCCGAACATGCCATGCCTAATACAGGAATTGTTTTCTTCAATGTATAAATGCTCCTTATTTTACAATATCATTTCAAATTTTCCTAAACCGTCTACGGCATTTTTTAGTTGGATAGGCGAGGTCAATTCATCGTTGTAAGTAACTTGAACCGACTTATTAGCAAGGTTTACTTCAGCCATTTCAACTCCCAAAACATGCTTTATAGCATTTTCAACATTGGTTTTACAATGCTCACATTTCATGCCATTTACGGAAAATATTTCTGTTTTCATCTTTTATTATTATTTAAATTAAACTTTTATATTTTTCTTTTCTAAATTAAATTCTTTGAAAGTATAAATAATGATAGGTACTGTCGCTATAAATGAAAGTACATCACTTACAGCTTGGCATATTTCCACACCATATAATCCCAAGAATTGGGGCAAAATATAGATTAAAGGAATAAAAAATAAGCCTTGTCGGGCTGCTGCTAAAAAGTTGGCTCGTAGTGGTTTACGACAAGTTTGCAACAACATATTGCTCGCTATAATAAAGGCATTTAAAGCGTAAGTGCATAATTGCCAACGCAAAGCAACAATACCAATAGCAATTACTTGTTCATCGTTTCGGAAAATTTGGATAAGTGAACCACTGAAAATACAACCAATAAGGGAACAGAAGATAAGAAAAATCGTGCCTGTTTTCACAGTAAACTTGTAGGCTTCTTCTAAACGGTCATATAGTTTTGCACCATAACAAAAGCCGCAAAGCGGTTGAAATCCTTGTCCTAAACCTATAACTATGGCAAGGATAAGCAACGAAATACGAGAAACTATGCTCATGGCAGCAATGGCAGCATCGCCATAAGCTCCAGCAGCAATATTGAGCGACATGGTTGCAAAACAGGCTAAACCTTGACGAGAAAGAGAAGGACTGCCTCCATAGAATATTTCCTTAAAGGCTGACCATGAAGGGGAAAAGTTTCGGAAATAAATTCCTATATTTTTACCATGACGAGCCATGAAAAATAGTATAAGAAAGGAAGTAATCTGACCAATAAGGGTAGCAATGGCTGCCCCAGTAATGCCCAAATTAAGCCCAAAAATAAGCAATGGGTCGAATGCCACATTAAGAATTGCTCCTGCAACAATGCCATACATAGCGTAGGAGGCATTGCCTTGTAGACGCATTTGATTATTTAGTGTGAGTGAAGAAGTAAGAAAAGGTGTGCCTAAAAGTATGATTTCCAAATATTTTTCGGTGTAAGAAAGAATGGTTGGGGTACTGCCTAAAAGCAAAGATAGGGGACGAATAAATACCAAACCGCCTATCATGATAAGAATACCAAAGAAAAAAGAATAGAAAAAACCTGTAGATGCCATGCGAGTGGCATTATCATGGCGGCGAGTACCCAATTCTCGTGAAATATAATTGCCCGAACCATGTCCGAAAAAGAATCCGCAAGCCTGAATAAAGAACATTAAAGAAAATACAATGCCCACTGCTGCAGTAGCTTGCGTATTGATTTGCCCTACAAAGTAGGTATCTGCAATATTATACAAACTTGTTACCAACATTGAAATGATAGTTGGCACAGCCATTTTAACGACTACTTTATGGATACCTCCTTCGGTTAGGAACGTAAAATTGCTATTATCCTTTTCCATATCAGCGACAAAGGTACAAAAAACAAGAAAAGAATGAGAAAATAAAAGTTTAATTAGAACTAAAAAAGCGATTAAAACCAAGAAAGGAAATTATTAAAAACTAAGGAATGAATGATTTTTATTTACAAGCACATCTCTATTTGGAAATAAATCATTAACTTTACCAACAAATTTAAACCTTTTTATGAGAATATATAAATTACTTATAACAAAAAAATGATAAAATTTAAATTACTACTCTCGAGTTTGTTCATTGCAACTTCGATGAATGCACAAATAAGTGGCAATGAAGAAGAACCTAATTTTGACGGAAAACAAGACACATATTTCTGTTATGACGACCAGATGTATGTAAATCATTGTGGTTACACTATGAGAAGTTTGTTAGACGAGCAGGTTTATTTTTTAGAAAACGATGTAGTCTATTTGCGTGAGTTTATTGATTTTACAGGATTTATAAAAGGTAAAATTGATAAGACGAAAGGAACTATTACTATAAAAAATGGACAAAAAGTAAAAACTAAGCAATTTAATGGTAGTAAAGAATTTAAAAACGTTTACTTTGCTGCGTTAGATGCTACAACCAAACAACCCCTTGAAGGTGAATTTATCCTTACTTATACGGATAAAGGAAATGGACAAGTTTGTGTCGATGGCGGTTCACAACTCTTTGCTTTGTATTATTTGGAAGCAGAAAAACCTGTTGTATTCCTTCATACCAAAGGTTTGAGCATGGTTAAAACGCAAGTTCAACATAGAACTGCAATCCCAAGTACGGGTGTAGCTTAATAATCTATACCTGAAAACACCGAGGGGTTTGGGGGCGAGCAGCCCCCATGAGTGGAAAAATCAGCAAGCAATGCATAAAAATGAAAAAGGGAGACCTCTGTCTCCCAAAGATTAATTAAATTTGCATTGCTATGTACAAACAATTAACCTCGGAGCAAAGGTACACAATTTCTGTGCTACTCCAAAACGGAATGAAACAAAAAGACATTGCCAAAGCGATAAATGTAAGTCCAAGTACAGTGTCACGTGAAATAAGACGTAACAGTGGGATTAGAGGACACTACAACTGGGAGACAGCCCAAGCAAATGCAGTACGCACAAAACGCAAGAAGCCAGGTAATCGTTCAGTTGACAAGGATGTCATGGAAGAGGCGAAACGCCTTCTTGTTACCGAACAGTGGTCTCCGGAACAAATATCCGGTGCATTGGCCAATGATGGCAAGTATATTTGTCATGAAACCATATACCGTATGATACGTAAAGACAAGGCAGAAGGAGGGAAACTATACCAACACTGTCGTCACAGGCTAAAGCATCGTGCCAGACCTGTCGGGGGCAGACGCATATCTATAGTCAATAGAACAAGCATCAGCGAAAGACCTGCAGAAGCTGACGGCAAGCGCTTTGGGGACTTCGAGATGGATACTATCGTAGGAAGAGGAAATCACGGTGCCATCGTTACACTGATAGAACGCAGTACAAACATGCTGTTTATGAGAAAACTTAAAAAGGGAAAGAATGCCATAGAGCTGGCACGTACTGTAATACATCTGCTATCTCCATTCAAAGGGCATGTCAAGTCTATTACAACAGACAACGGTACTGAATTCGCTTGCCATGAAATGATAGGAAAAAGCCTTGGTGTCAACATCTATTTTGCCGATCCATACTCTTCATGGCAGAAGGGCGGCATAGAAAATGCAAACGGACTGATTAGGCAATACGTGCCAAAATCAGAAACTTTTGAACATGTCAGCCATCAACAAATCACAAAGTGTTCAAGGAAAATTAACATGAGACCAAGAAAGAAATTAGGATTTAAAACACCATACGAGTGCTTTTACGAACAAATTAAGTAAATTTGCACTTGCTTGTTGAATTCACGCCCTCTTTAAAAATCAAAAAGCATAAATACTAGTTAATGTAATTTTGAAGATAGGCGCAATTTAATAATTTAAAATTTTAATCACAATGAACAAATTATCAATGAAAGAAATGGCAAATGTTTTTGGTGGCTATGACAATGACAAATGTCGTGAAGTGCAGATTAGAGGTTTTGAAATTGGAAAAGAGCAAAATGACAGAACTACAGTTTGTAATACTTTAGAAGAAGAGAAAGAGTTCCAAAAAAAAATAGAAGAACAATGGGAACAGTGGTCAATAGATTTTAACAAGTATTGTGTATAATTTAATTAATATCCTCATAGTTGGAATTTTCCAGCTATGAGGTATTGAAAAATAATTTAAAATGAAAACAATTATATCTTTTATAATGCTTGCTTTTAGTGTACATCTTTGTGTCGCACAAGAAACCCACGCTATTGAGCCAGCAGAGATAGAAATAACATATTCTATAAAAGAACAACCATTTTGGGATATTTATATTTTTCGATGTGGTAAAAATGTAAGTCAATACTTTAGTCAACCTAAATTGAAAAATAATAAAATGTTAGCTGATGACGACCCTGCTTATATGATTATATCAATGGAAAGAGTGAAAGCCTTAGGTACTCATGAATATGAAAAAAAATATCCGCTAAGCACAGGCAATAATGACATAATTTACCGCAACCTTGAGCAAGGAAAAATTAGTACCTATTCAACTGTTATGGGTACTCATTATTTAATAACCGAAGATGTTGTTATTCCCGAGTGGACAATGTACGAAGACTCCACAATTACAGTCTTAGGCATGGAATGTAAGAAAGCTACGACAAACTTTCGGGGTCGCTATTGGGAAGTCTGGTATGCCGAAGAATTGCCCATCAGCCAAGGTCCTTGGAAGTTGTGCGGCTTGCCGGGCATGATATTAAAAGCGAATTGCCCCAAGTTTATGTTGATAGAAGCAACTGGTATCAAGAACAAAAAACTTGAACCCGTAACCTTTTATAATTATCTGAACTATAAATATGCCCCGATAGACCGCATGGAATATCTAAAGAAAGTGCATAAACCGGGTATCTATCCAACCGGAGGTAGTCATGAAACGATAGAAATTGACGATAAAAAATAAGAAACAATATGAAACGAAACTCCTTTTTCTTGACTTTATGTTTTGTGCTAAATGCTGCAATGTGTTTTGCACAAGAAACCCACGCTATAGAGCCGGCAGAGTTTGAAATAGTTTATTCTATAAAGCAACCACCTGCTTGGGACATTTATATCTTTCGCTGTGGAAAAAATGTAAGTCAATACTTTAGTCAACCTAAATTGAAAAATAATAAAATGTTAGCTGATGACGACCCTGCTTATATGATTATATCAATGGAAAGAGTGAAAGCCTTAGATACTCCTGAATATAACAAAAAATATCCGCAAAGCACAGGCAATGATGACAGAATTTATCGCAATCTTGAGCAAGGGAAAATTAGCACCTATTCAAGTGTTATGGGTTCTCATTATTTGATAACCGAAGATATAACCATTCCCGATTGGACAATCTACGAAGATTCTACTCTCACAGTGTTGGGTATGGAGTGTAAGAAAGCTACTACCAATTTTCGTGGTCGCTATTGGGAGGCTTGGTACACCGAAGAAATTCCTATCAGTCAAGGTCCGTGGAAATTGTGCGGATTACCCGGTATGATATTAAAGGCTAATTGTCCCGATTTCATGTTGATAGAGGCAACCGCTATCAAGAATAAAGACCTTGAACCAGTAACCTTTTATAACTATTTGAATTATAAATACGCTCCCATAGACCGTATGGAATATTTAAAAAAGGTACATAAACCAGGAATATATCCAAGTGGCAATAGTCATGAAACAATAGAAATTGACGATAAATAATAAGAAACAATATGAAAAGAATATTTGCCTTTATCATTATAGCCTTTCTTGCTCAAGTAGTGCAAGCACAAGTAACAATATCTGGTACAGTAACTGATATTGGTGGTAGTCCTTTGTCGGGTGCTATTGTAAAAAACATTGACGCTTCTACAAAGAAAATGCTTGCATTTTGTAATACTGATAGTAAAGGAAAATTCAGTATAAAGGCAAAAGTAGGCAGTTTGCTGCAAATATCTGCAATGAGTTATAAAAAGCAACAAATTGTCGTCAAAGAAAATATGGGCGTTCAACAAATAGTATTGGAAGATAATGCAAAGGCATTAGACGAAATTACAGTGAAAGCTCAACCTGTTCGGATTAACGGAGATACCATAAAGTATCTTCTCGGTGTATATGCTAAGCCTGGCGACCGTACTTTAGCAGATGTTTTAGCTCGTGTTCCTGGTTTTGAGGTTAATAAAAGTAATGGACAAATATCATACGAAGGACGTAGCATCAGCAATTTTTACATAGAAGGTATGGATATGTTGGGCGGAAAATATGGCGTTGCCTCAAAGTCTTTGCCACAAAACGATGTTGCAACGGTAGAAGTAATGAAACATCATCAACCCATTAGAGTGTTAGACGACTTTGTTTATTCCGATGAAAATGCACTCAATGTTCGTATGAAGAAAGGTGCTAAAGCACATTGGATAGCAACATTTAATGGAGGAATAGGCTGTAAGAATAATGGTGTTTTATGGGACTTTGAAAGTTTTGCCATGCGCTTAAAGCAGAATTGGCAAACAATGATAACCTATAAAACTAACAATAGAGGTAAAGATATTATTCACGAAACAAATAAAGTTTTTACGTATGGTGAATTGGACAGTAAGTTAAATCCTCTTATTTCGTTACCTTTACCTCCAAACGGACGATTAGGTCGTCGTTCTTTATTCAATCAAAGCCATGCGCTGACCCTTAATGTATTACAGCGTATCAATGAATCATCGCAAATAAGTGCGCAAATCACTTATACTAATGACCGTCAAGAGGCTTTTTC
>OBRT01000169.1_pt1 | contig 20745 bp, 20 predicted proteins | sample 1494891 | NCBI WGS metagenome assembly OBRT01 (sample SAMEA3360688, study PRJEB22359) | human gut metagenome | biome: ENVO:urban biome; feature: ENVO:human-associated habitat; material: ENVO:feces | place: Bangladesh | collected 2011 | reverse complement strand
GCGGGATTCAAACCCACAACCTTCTGATCCGTAGTCAGATGCTCTATTCAGTTGAGCTAGGGAGCCGTTAGGCAATTCTCTTTTTGTGATTGCGAGTGCAAAGGTAAAAGGTTTTTATGTAACCGCCAAATCTTTTTCTGATTTTTTTAAAACTTTCGTGAAAATCGGTGCAAAATGTCAGCTGGTGGGATGGATGCTGTCTGACTTCACTTTTCGTCTACTTGCTCGTACAAATAAAAACGCCACCCGTAGAGGATGGCGTCTTATTTGGCTTGGGTTTATAAATCTTACTCCTTCCGTATTGATGACCGTCTATTTAATCAAATCAACACTGCGTTTGAGGAAGGCATCGAGTGATGCTCCCTTGAGCATGCCATTCTGCAGCAGGGCAAGGTCGATGAGCTGATGCACCACTTGGTTGTCCTTGGCAGCCTTGGCGATGACAGCCGTCTTCTTCACTTTCTGCTCCTTGAGGGCTTTTTCTGTGTTCTGCAAGTCGTCTTTCTCTTCTTGCGTCACCTCTTCCGGCTTCTTCTTGTCTTGACTCTGGTGCAGTGCAGCCAAGCGAGCTTCCTGACCTTTTATCTCACTGAGTATCGGTTTCAGCTCTGTTTCGGTCGCCTTGTTGCTCTTGGCAAGAACGTCCTTGATGAGTCGGTGGTCGCTGTTCAGCACCAAGGTGTACATGTCGGGCATGCTACCATAGAAGGCCATGCCCGCCTGGAACTTGCTCATATCCTTCATACGGCGCATGTACTCGCTCTGTGTGATGACCAAAGGAGATGCTGTTTCACCCAAAGGCTGTACTTCAACGTTAAACTCAACCTGGGCCATCTTTGGCATTTGCGACTTGAAAATTTGTGACAGATTGTCGCTTTCCTCGCTTGAAAGTTTGTTTTCTTTGGCATCTTCCTTCACAATCAGACGGTCGATGATGTCGCCATCCACACGTGTGAATCGGCATTTTTCAAACTTTTGTTCGAACATAGATACGGTAGCCACATCCAGTTGTCCGTCGAACAGCAAAACATTATACCCCTTAGCCTTGGCAGACTCGATGAATGAGTACTGCTCATCCTTGTCGGTGGCGTAAAGATAAATCAGTTGTCCGTCCTTATCTGTTTGCTCATCCTTAATCAAGGTCTTGTACTCATCGTATGTGAAGAACTTCCCATCAACATCCTTGAACAATGCGAAATCTTTCGCACGCTCATAGAAATCTTCCTGTGTGAGCATTCCGTAGTTGATGAAGATTTTGAGATCATTCCACTTTTCCTCATAGTCTTTGCGATTTTCCTTGAAGATAGCCTGCAAGCGGTCGGCAACTTTCTTGGTGATGTAGGTGGATATTTTTTTCACGTTCGCATCACTTTGCAGATAACTTCGGCTCACGTTCAACGGGATGTCCGGCGAGTCGATGACGCCATGGAGCAGCGTGAGGAATTGCGGAACGATGCCTTCTACCTGATCGGTGACATATACCTGATTGCTGTAGAGTTGTATTTTGTTTGGCTGCAATTCGATGTTCGACTTTACTCGTGGGAAGTAGAGAATGCCGGTGAGGTTGAATGGGTAGTCTACGTTGAGGTGTATCCAGAACAATGGCTCGTCCTGCATGGGGTAGAGGTTCTGGTAAAATTTCTTATAATCTTCATCTTTCAGCGTAGACGGTGTCTTTGTCCAAAGCGGTTCGGTGTCGTTGATGAGATTGTCTTCCTCAGTTTCCACCTGTTTTCCATCTTCCCACTTGGTCTTTTTGCCAAAGGCGATGGGTACGGGAAGGAACTTACAGTACTTGTTCAGCAAGCTTTCGATGCGTGATTTCTCAAGAAATTCCTTGCAATCGTCATCTATGTAGAGCACGATGTCGCTGCCTCGGTCGGCCTTCTCTACGTTCTCAATGGTAAATTCCGGACTTCCGTCGCAGCTCCATTTGACGGCTTGCTCGCCATCGCGATAGCTTTTCGTGATGATTTCCACTTTCTTGCTGACCATGAACGCAGAGTAGAAGCCCAGTCCGAAGTGTCCAATGATGGCATTGGCGTTCTCTTTGTACTTCTCCATGAAGTCGTTCACGCCAGAAAAGGCAATCTGGTTGATGTATTTGTCTATCTCCTCAGCGTTCATACCAATGCCTCGGTCGCTGATAGTCAGCGTTCCTTGCTCATTATCGAGCTTGATACGAATGGTCAAGTCGCCCTCTTCGCCCTTAAAGTCGCCTTGTTTGGTCAGCGTCTTGAGCTTTTGTGTGGCGTCTACAGCATTGCTGACGAGTTCGCGTAAGAATATTTCGTGATCTGAATACAGAAATTTTTTAATGACGGGGAATATGTTTTCTGTCGTAACCCCGATGTTACCTTTTTGCATATAATGACATGTTAATAATTTTTCCATTAACATTAATGCAAATAATGTGCCAAAGTATAGTTAAAAATAAAGGAGTAAGACAAATTGAAGTTTTTGAACCTTGCGCTTTGGTTGAATATCAACCTTGGCTCAAGCTCCATGGTGCACGAAATGCACCCGATAACTTCAATCTTGTCTTACTCCTCCTATTGTTGGATTGATGGGCTTTTGAAGGCTACCGCATCTTTCCTAACCGATGGCCATGTCCTGTAAAATCTCACCCAAAGTGGGGTGGGTGTGGATGATGTCCTTCAGTCGGTCGATTGTGATGTCCATGTTCATCAGTGCCGAAATCTCTTGCACCAATTCAGCGGCATGGGCACCGTAGATGTGACAACCAATGATTTTGTTCTGTTCGTCAACAATCAGTTTCGCCATACCTTCAGGTTCTTCCATCGACAGGGCGCGACCATTGGCGCGGTAGTAGCCTTTTCGAACCGTATAATTTAGTTCTTCTGCCTTACATGCGTCTTCGGTCTTGCCCACAGAGGCAGCCTCCGGATGGGTGAACACGGCAGCAGGCATGATGTCGAAACGAATGTTATCGCTCTTGCCAAGGATGTGGTTCACGGCCCTGAAACCTTGAAATGTTGCAGCATGGGCAAGCATCTGACGGGCGTTTGTGTCGCCGATGGCATAAATACCGTTGATGGAAGTTTCCATGTTGTCATCTACCAAAATGCCCTTTTTGTCGTAAGCAATGCCCATGGCGTCCAGATTTAGTGAATCCATGTTGGCCGCACGACCTGTTGCAATGAGGATGGTATCGGCCTCTACGGTCAGTTCTTTGCCTTTTCGCTCAAAGGTCACTTTACCATCATGAATGCACTTCACGCCAGCTTGGAGGTAGAATTCAATGCCTTTCTTCTCCATGCACTTGCGCAAACGCTTGGCAATGTCGCTGTCAAGTGTTGGCAAACATTCTTTCATGAACTCCACGACGGTTACCTTACTACCGAAACTGGCGAATGCAGAAGCAAACTCCATCCCGATGACCCCAGCGCCAACGATGCACAGCTTCTCGGGAACGTGGTCGATGTTCAACAGTTCTGTCGATGTCATTACGTTCGATTCTCCTCCCTGTTGATACACCAATCCCTCGATAGGTGGCATCTTCGCGTGTGATCCAGTGGCGATGATGATGTGCTTTGCCTGGTATTCTTCACCGTTGGCAACCACCGTATGGCTGTCCTTGAAAACGGCTTTGCCCCGCACCAAAGTGATATTGGGCTGTGAAAGTAGGGTCTGCACGCCCTCTCTCAACTGCTGAATGGTCTGTTGCTTGCGTTCCATCACCAACTCAAACGCTGGTATGGTCTCTTTCGAGGCATCGTGCGCCAAACATTTTGTCGGTATACAACCACTGTTGAGACATGTGCCACCGACCTCCAGTTCTTCAAAAATCAGAACTTGGAGGCCGTTTTTAGCGGCATAATCGGCAGCCCGGTAACCTCCGGGGCCACTGCCGATGATGATGAGATCAGTTGTTGTCATGGATGAGCTGTTGATAGGTGAGTATCGGATGTTTAGCTGCTTCCACATCATTCACACGCTTGACAGGTGTTTCGTGTGGTGCACCCTTAACGATATCAGGGTTGGTCTTCGCTTCTTCTGCTATCTTGCGCATCACATCAATGAAACCATCAATGGTGTCTTTGCTTTCGCTTTCGGTTGGCTCTATCATCATTGCTTCGTGGAAAAGCAATGGGAAATAGATGGTGGGAGCGTGGAAACCATAATCTAACAGACGTTTGGCAACGTCCATTGTGGTGACTCCCGTGCTCTTATCTTTCAATCCATCGAAAACAAACTCGTGTTTGCAAACCTTGTCAATAGGCAGTTCGTACACATCTTTCAAACTATTCATGATGTAGTTGGCATTCAGTGTCGCGTATGGACCTACCTTCTTCACGTTTTCCCTGCCCAGAGTGAGAATGTAAGTATAGGCTCTCAGGTAGGTTGCAAAATGTCCATGATAAGGATGTATGGTGATGGCTGTGCCAGTATGGCCTTTTGCCTTGCAGTTGTTGGTGGGTAAAAATTCCACCAATTTCTCGCAAACACCAACCGGACCCGACCCTGGTCCACCGCCACCATGGGGCGTAGAGAAGGTTTTGTGCAGGTTGATGTGCATCACATCGAAGCCCATGTCGCCTGGTCTACATTCGCCCAAGAGCGGATTGAGGTTGGCTCCGTCGTAATACATCAAACCACCACAGTCGTGGATGAGTTTGGTAATCTCGGGGATATGCACCTCGAATAGTCCAAGTGTGTTGGGGTTTGTCATCATCATGCCGGCGATGTCGTCACCTAAAAGGGTCTTGAGGTGCTCAACATCTACCAGTCCATCGGGGGTACTCTTCACCTCTACCACATTCAATCCGCATACGGAAGCCGAAGCAGGATTGGTGCCATGAGCCGAGTCGGGTACGATGACCTTGGTTCTCTGATGGTCGTTACGACTCTCATGATAGGCCTTGATGATCATCAATCCGGTCAACTCACCATGTGCGCCGGCACAAGGATTCAAGGTGAAGCGTGACAAACCTGTCAGCTCAGATAAAGACTGTTGCAGGTTTTCATACACTTCCTCGGCACCTTTCACCGTCTCAGCCGGTTGAAGGGGGTGCAGATTAGCGAAGGCTGGGTGTGCGGCAATCTCCTCGTTGATGGGTGGATTGTATTTCATCGTACATGATCCCAAAGGATAAAAACCATTGTCAACGCCGAAATTGTTTCCACTATGATTGGTGTAATGGCGCACCACGGTCATCTCATCACACTCCGGAAGCTCGGCATCGGTTGTCCTTTTCAGTTCGGCGGGTATTTCATGGTGGCCAAACTGATTCTTAGGCAGACTGTACCCACGTCGTCCTGGATGTGACAACTCAAATATCAGATTGCTATATAGTTTATGATTCATGACACAAGTTCTATTAGTTTGTCTATTTCATCCTTGGTTCTCTTCTCGGTGACAGCCAACATGAGCAGGTCGTCGCCAACCTGTATGCCTCCAAAGATGCCGTTGTCTATCAGTCGTTGTTGCAGTTGTTTGATGTCACCATCATACCGTACACAGAATTCATTGAAGAAAGGCTGGTCGAAAGCCAATGAGAAATGGCCTGTCTTCACCAGTTGTTCGCACAGATAGTGCGCACCATCGTACGACAGTTGTGCTACTTCTTTCAGTCCTTCCTTGCCCATCAGCGACAGGTAGATGGTCACCCAAAGAGCCATGAGCGACTGATTAGAACAGATGTTCGATGTGGCTTTCTCTCTTCTGATGTGTTGTTCGCGGGCTTGAAGGGTCAAAACAAACACGCGTTGGCCATCCTCATCAACGGTCTTGCCGACGATTCGTCCCGGCATCTTACGCATCATTTTCGTGGTACAGCACATGTATCCTACATAGGGACCGCCCCAATTCATCGGGATGCCCAATGATTGACCTTCGCCGACGGCGATGTCTGCTCCTAATTCAGCAGGCGTCTTCAGCAAAGCGAGGTCTGCCGGATTGCTGTTCATGATGAACAATGCTTTCTGCTCATGACACAGGTCGGCCACGCCAGTGTAATCTTCTACGATGCCATAGTAGTTGGGATACTGAACCACCACGCCTGCCACGCCGCCTTCTGATAGCTTCTGTTGCAGTTGTTGTTGGTCGGTGACACCCTCTTTCTGCGAAATTAGGTCGATTTCTATGTTCTGATAGTGAGCATAAGTCTTGACAACGGCCAGGATTTTAGGATCCACCGTCTCAGAAATCAACACTCTGTTGGCTTTCTTGTTGTTGGCCTTAGCCATCAAGACGGCCTCGGCTGTGGCTGTAGCACCATCGTACATGGAAGCATTAGACACTTCCATACCGGTGAGTTCGGCCATCATACTTTGAAACTCGAAGATGTAATGCAGGGTGCCTTGTGAAATCTCGGCTTGATAAGGTGTGTAACTGGTCAGAAATTCAGAACGTTCTACCAGATAAGGCACTGCCGAAGGGTAGTACCTATCGTACACGCCGGCACCGGCAAAGCAGGTCAGTTGCTTGTTTTTGGCGCCCAGCTCGTTGAAGAACTGACGAATCTCAAGTTCGCTCTTTGCTTCCGGCAGCTTGTATTCCCCCTGGAAACGCACTTCTGCCGGAATCTCTTGATAAAGATCATCGAGCGACTTGACGCCAATCTTCTCCAACATCTGAGCTACATCCTCTTCCGTATGTGGAAAAAACTTGTAAGTCATCGTATTTATTTGTTACAGAATTCTTCGTATTTCTTGGCATCCATCAGGTTGTCCAGCTCACTGGAATCCGACAGTTCTACCTTGATAATCCATGCACCGAAAGCATCTTGGTTAATCAACTCTGGTGTGTCTTCCAAAGCCTCATTCACCTCTACGACCGTACCACTCACGGGAGTGCTGAGGTCGCTGGCAGCCTTGACGCTCTCAACGGCACCAAAATCGTCGCCTGCTTCTATCTCATCGTCAACGTCTGGTAAATCCACATAAACGATGTTACCTAATGCCTGTTGTGCATAATCGGTGATACCGATGCTGGCGATGTTGCCTTCTACTTTTACAAACTCATGTGACTCACTGTAATAGAGTCCTTCAATCACTTTTGCCATAATTTGTTATATTAATTAATGTTATACTTGATAGTTGCTTAACTGTGTTCTCCGTTCACTCCCTCATCTTTGAAAAAAGCTATTTGGGAAACGGTGACAGGCTTCCATGCTCTTCGCGTTTGTCCTGTTGATGGAAAACACCGTTGGGAGAAACCCACAGCCATGTTAGTCTTTCTTATAATGTTTGTCGTAGAATCTCTTCTTCACGACCACACACTTAAATGTCTTTTTGCGAATCTGTATTTCCAGTTCAGTACCTAATTTTGCATCTGGCTTGTTCACCAGAGCGCAGGCCACACTCTTATCCACGCTGATGGCATGGTAGCCAGTGGTTATCACTCCGACCTGCTGTCCATCCCTCAGAACGGCATAGCCATGACGAGGAATGGCCTTTTCTTGCAGCTCCAGACCGATTACTCTTTGCTTGACGCCTTCTTCTTTCTGCTTCACAATGGCCTCTTTGCCGATGAATTCTTCCTTATCCAGTTTGCAGAACATGCTCAATCCAGCCATAACTGGCGAAATCTCTGCTGACAGTTCGTTGCCGTAAAGCGGCAATCCCACTTCGAAGCGCAGGGTGTCGCGACAGCCAAGGCCACAGGGTACGCACCGCTTGCTTGCCATCAAGGCATCCCATGTATTAATAATGTACGCGTGCGAGCCGTAAATCTCAAATCCGTCTTCGCCCGTGTAGCCCGTACGACTGATGATGACATTCTCACCATCAACGTCTACTGTCTTCGCTGTATAGAACTGCAGATCCTTGCAATCCTGGTGCAACACCTCTTTCATCACGGCTTCAGCCTCGGGTCCTTGCACGGCCAGCTGTGCATAATAGTCAGAGCAGTGGTCAATGGTTACATCAAAACCCTCGGCGTTTTCGCGCATCCAGGCCACATCCTTATCGATGTTGGCAGCGTTGAAGACGAGGAAAAACTCGTTTTCACCCATCTTGTAAACCAACAGGTCGTCTACCGTTCCACCGTCGGGGTAGAGCATCATGCCGTAAAATACCTGATTGATAGGCGCACCTGCCACATCGTTGGTGAAGATGTGGTTGACATATCGTTCGGCATCTGCGCCTGTTATGTAAGCCTCGCCCATGTGTGATACGTCAAAAACGCCACAGTGTTGGCGTACCGCCTGATGTTCTTCGATGATGGACGAGTACAGTATGGGCATCTCAAATCCTGCAAAGGGTTGCATCTGCGCACCCAATGCCACGTGTTTGTCATACAAACAAGTTTTTTTATTTTCCATATTTTTGATGTTTAAGTGTAGATTTTTCGTATTTCGTTTTCATTTTTTAGTAGTCTGTTGTTGGTGTCAAGTCAGGATGTTTGCAAGGCTATTTTCATTCAGCCAATATCAAATCAACCAACTGTTGCTTCTTCAGATTTCTGATGATGTCGTCCAAACGGTCGGGCAGGGCGTTCTCAATAGCCTGAGCGTTGTATGGAACATGGTGCAACTTTTTAAGAATGCCGTTGTCCAGGTCGCCCGTCAGGAAGTAATCGCCCATGATGTTGGCCTCTTTGATGACATCGTTTTTCAGTTCAAGTCGCACCTCCAGTTCGCCAACACCTTCGATTCGTTTTTTGTGAACGATGGAGTAACGGGGATTGTTGCCGTATGTAAAATCGTCCGACAGGTAGTCTTGCTCAATCTCTTCGATACCCTTCACGTCTTCAGCTGTCAGGGTGATTGTCGACGAGCAGAGGTTTTGGCGTGCAAAACGTTTTACCTCTTCGAGGGTAAGCGTGGTGTGATCTTTGAGCAGAGCGATGTGCTGGCGAATGCTCTGCACCCCTTTGCTGATGAGTTTTTCTTGGCTGGGCGTAATGCTGGCCACCATGTTTTGAATATTGGTGTCGTAGAGCATGGTGCCATGAACGATGCTTCGCCCCGGAACATGATAGAATGCGTTGCCAGACACCTTTTTATCGCCAATGAGAATGTCGTTGCGTCCACCCGAATGGGCATCTACCCCCATGGCCTGAAGCATGTCTACCACGCGCTTGATGTATTGGCAGAATACCATGTTCACCTGGTCGTCGTGTGTGATGCAGGAGAACAGAATGCAGCCCTCGTCAACGTAGATACAGCCACCTCCGCTTTTTCGTCTGATGAGGTGGATGCCTTTCTCCTGACAATACTCGGTGTTTACTTCATTATTGATGAGTTGGTTACGTCCAAACATCACCGTTGGCGGCACTTGCCACATGAAGAAACAATCCTCTGTACTGTCAATATGTCGTGCGATATATTCTTCCATCGCCAGGTAGAAGCTGGTGAGTCTGTTAGGTTCTGATACTTCGACGTAGACCATTTGATTGTTTAGGCTTAGTTATTTCTGCATGCAAATATAATGAATTCTTGCAGATTAATTCAAGAAAATTCAATAAAAGTTTTTTCTATATATCCAATTAGCAAGTGTAAAAATAATCATTAACCTAAAAGATTGCTTTTTTTTGTGAGGAAAAGTACGGATGCTCCTTTGATATTATGTGTACTATATTCTTAATCTGATAACTACATTTGCTGGTGTTGCGCACGAATTTCAGATTGTAGTGCACTGTGTTTTTGTGTTCTAAGCGCAAAAATAAAGTGGAAGAGTGATGACGAATTTTCTTGACAAAGGTCGCTTCAATGCTTGGCATATTTATAAACAACCTTGCACTTGCTTTCAAATACGCTAATTATAAACAATATTTGCAAGTAAAAGATAATCAATATATTGTGGTTTTCTGTAAAAGTTTTGCTCTATCTTTCAATGTTCTTTAAAGCCAAAAGCTATGCTATAAGCGTGTAATATGTATGCCTTTGGCGATGTATTGCATGGTAATTGCTGCGTAAAAGCATGCTTCTAACTGAAAAAATCAAGCGTTTTTGCGTGTAAAATTGTTTTTTCATCCATAGTCATTGCTTGTTTGCTCCTTGCTTGCCTATTGATTTTTTCCAGAATAGAAGTTTTGAAGGGCCATTTTAGAGGCCTTTTTTGATGAAAATAACAGACAAATGTAGCGGGCATAGTTCAGCGCAATCGTATGGATGTGAGGGTTGTGTGTCCCTACGATTGCGCTGGTATGAAAAAGGGGTTGGTTTGTCATTCACAATTCGACATTCACCTCTTTGCATTAGCGTGCGGTGATGACCGTGGTTCTCGCGACAGCTTGTGCAAGATGGCCGTCATGGTTTAGCCTAAATGTTGGCGATGGACATGATGTTGGCGAATACGCCTGCGGCTGTCACGTCGGCACCGGCTCCATAGCCTTGTATCTGCATGGGGTAGTCTTTGTAACGCTCGGTGGTGAGCAGCACGATGTTGTTACTGCCCTCAAGGTTGTAGAAAGGATGCTGTCGGTCAACGGCTTGCAGAGCCACTTGCATGTGTCCATGCTCCATGGATGCCACGAATCGCCATCTCTGGCCTTGTTCTTCCAGCCGTTTCCGGCGGGCATCAAAGTCGGCATCCAAGAGAGGTAAGCGTTTCCAGAAGTCGTCCAAACTGCCTTCAAAATAGTCGGCTGGCACAAACAGATGCTTCTCTACGTCTTTTTGTTCCGCCTTGTAGCCGGCCTCTCGCGTCAGTATCACCAGTTTTCGGATGACGTCCTTGCCGCTCAAGTCGATGCGCGGGTCGGGTTCGCTGTAGCCTTCAGCCTGTGCGCGGCGTACGGTTTCAGAGAACGGAACGTCGGCGGAGAGTTCGTTGAAGATAAAATTGAGGGTGCCACTCAGTACGGCTTCTATCTTCAAGATTTTGTCTCCCGAGTTGCGTAGGTCGTTGATGGTGCCGATAATTGGCAATCCGGCACCGACGTTGGTTTCGTATCTGAACTTCACTCCCCGCATCACGGCCGTTTGTTTCAGTGTCAAGTATTCGTTGTAAGGTGAGGATGCGGCTATCTTGTTGGCTGCCACCACGCTGATGTTATGCTTGAGAAAGGTTTGATAGAGTGCGGCAATCTCTTCACTGGCGGTGCAATCGACGAACACGGAGTTGAAAATGTTCATGTTGAGGATATGGTCGCGCAGGGCAGAGGGTGAGCTGAGGTCAGATTCTTTCAACGCTTCCCTATAATTGTTCAGGTCAATGCCGTCACGACTGTAAATGGCACGTTTTGACGAAGCGATGCCTACGACGTTGAGTTTGAGCTGCGAATTGCGTTTCAATTCTTCATATTGAGTCCGAATCTGTTCGATGAGTTTGCCGCCCACGGTACCTATTCCGCAGATAAACAGGTTCAGTACCTTGTATTCTGACAGGAAAAACGAGTCGTGTAGCACGTTCAGCGCCTTGCGAAGGTACGCCGCCTCGATGACCACCGATATGTTGGTTTCGCTGGATCCCTGTGCGAAGGCAATCACACTGATGCCCGATCGGCCAAGTGTTTCAAAGAGTTTGGAGGCTATTCCCGGCAGGTGTCTCATGTTCTCGCCTACGATGGCGATGGTAGCCAAGCCTTTCTGTGCTTTCATGGAGAACATGGCGCCTGTCTGAATTTCCTTAGCAAACTCTTCGTTGAGCACCTTAACAGCTTCTTCGGCATCCTTTTCCTGCACGCCAATGCTGGTAGAATTCTCGGAAGAAGCCTGACTGACCAAGAACACGGAGATGCCCTTGTCGGCCAGAGCTGTGAAAATGCGCCGGTTTACACCAATCACGCCCACCATAGAGAGGCCGCTCACATTGATGAGCGCCGTGCCCTTGATGCTGGATATGCCCTTGATGGGCTTGCCGTCGTTGGCTATTTGGGCTTTGATGATGGTGCCTTCGCCGTCTGGATCGAAGGTATTTTTCACCTTGATGGGGATGTTCTTGACGCACACGGGGTAGATAGTTGGTGGGTAAACCACTTTGGCTCCGAAGTTACATAGCTCCATAGCCTCGATGTAGCTCAACTCGTTGATGGTGTAAGCGGCCTTGATGACCTTAGGATCGGCTGTCATGAATCCGTTGACATCGGTCCATATCTCCAGTATCTCCGCGTTCAGAGCCGCTGCAATGATGGATGCTGTGTAGTCTGACCCACCTCGTCCGAGGTTGGTTATCTCGTTGGTATTCTTGTCTTGACTGATGAATCCCGGCACGAGGGAGATGCGGGGGAGGGTGGCAAACGTGTGTTTAACCAGTTTGTAGGTGAGTTGGCTGTCCAGTGTGTGCTTGTCATGCTTGCGCTCGGTCTTGATAAATTCGCGGGCATCGTACCATTTAGCGCCTTTGATGAACGTGGCGACGATTTTCGAACTCAACCGTTCGCCATAGCTCACGATGGCGTCTTGCGTCTTCCGACTTAAATCATGAATGAGATAAACGCCGAAGTAAATGGATCGTAGTTGTTCAAAAAGGGCATCTACGGTATTGAACAACTCTTCTCTCTGCGCAGTGTCGGTGATGATGGTGTCAATGAGTTTGTGGTGCCTGTCTACCATCTCGCTGAACTGTTGTTTCCATTCGTCATCACCTTGCAAGGCCTGTTGGGCGGTTGCAAGCAGTTGGTCGGTGATGCCTCCCAAGGCACTAACCACCACAACCACCGGTTGCTGCTTGGCAGTTTGTTCTACGATTCTCTTCAAGGAGCGGATGCTCTTGACGGAACCCACGGATGTTCCGCCGAATTTCAATACTTTCATTTTACTGTTTTTAAATGTTTTATGCCACCCGACAAAAGTGGTTTTGATGATTTGTTGATTTCGCTTCTCAGCATTATGAACAGAAACTTGGGCGTTATCCAGCCTACAACGATGGTAAACGCATTGGGTTTCATGCCTCATCATGCTGCGAAATCGATATTTGGTTGCAAAAGTACGAAAAAACTTTGAATGGCTTATCATACAACATTGATTTCCCTTCGATGGGCATGAACTTTGAAAAGAGCTGGTTTTTAATCTGAAAAATACTTGGGTAGCTGGAAAAAAAGTACTTATTTTGCAAAGAGATAAGGTGTTTTGTGACATCCTTTTTTGTCGAAAATCTACAAAATTTCTTCATTCATGATCAAAGAATTTCAAATCAGACTGCTTCCTCAGCATGCTCATTCCGAGCAGACTATCATTGAATATCTGGCCAAGGAAAAGGGAATGGATGCCCGAACGGTGAAGCATGTGCGGGTGTTGAAACGGTCTGTTGACGCGCGGCAGCGAACGGTGTATGTGAATCTTAGTTTGAGAGTGTACATCAATGAGTTGCCGCAGGATGAGGAATTTGTCAGGACGGTCTATCCGGATGTGTCCCAAAAGCCGCGCGTCATCGTGGTGGGAGCTGGTCCGGCGGGACTTTTTGCTGCACTTCGTTTGATTGAAGAGGGCTTCAAACCCGTGGTCATCGAGCGGGGGAAGAATGTCAGGGAGCGCAAGAAAGACCTCGCCCTGATTACCAAGACGCAGAAGGTTGATGCTGAAAGCAACTATTGTTTTGGTGAAGGTGGCGCCGGTGCGTATTCGGATGGCAAATTATATACCCGCTCGAAGAAGCGTGGTTCGGTTGAGAAAATTCTCAATGTGTTTTGCCAACACGGTGCTCCAACCTCGATCTTGGCCGATGCGCATCCGCATATCGGTACGGACAAGTTGCCGAAGGTCATTGAAAACATGCGCAATACCATCATCAACAGTGGGGGAGAGGTGCATTTTGAAACCAAGATGACAGCTTTCTTGCTGTCTGCCGAGGGGGATGAGGTGCTGGGCGTTGAAGCCGTGCGATTGTCTTCGGGTCAGGAAGTTACGTTCAGAGGACCGGTCATCCTGGCCACCGGACACAGTGCGCGTGACGTATATCGATATTTGAGTGGTGCCAAAATAGAAATCGAACCGAAAGGATTGGCGGTTGGAGTGCGCTTGGAACACCCTTCAATGTTGATCGATCAGATACAATATCATAACAAGCAGGGACGAGGAAAGTATCTTCCGGCGGCCGAATATTCATTTGTCAGTCAGGTGGAAGGACGTGGCGTTTACTCGTTCTGCATGTGTCCGGGTGGCTTTGTCATCCCTTCAGCCACGGGTCCGAGGCAAATAGTGGTGAACGGAATGAGTCCCAGTAACCGCGGAACGAGGTGGTCGAATGCGGGCATGGTGGTGGAATTGCATCCTGAAGACGTTCGCCAGGCAGACATGTTGATGCCCAGTGACGATGAAAAGCTGAATGACGATTTGGTGATGATGCAGTTTCAGGAACAATTGGAATACACCTGTTGGTTGCAGGGAAATAGACAACAAACTGCTCCGGCGCAGCGAATGGCTGACTTTGTGAACAGCAAATTGTCATACGACTTGCCGGCATCCAGTTATGCTCCCGGCTTAATGAGCAGTCCGCTTCACTTTTGGATGCCGCCATTCATCGCCCATCGTTTGCAAGAAGGCTTCAAGAAGTTTGGACAGATGAGCCGTGGTTTCCTGACTAATGAAGCTGTCGTGATAGCCGTTGAGACGCGAACTTCGTCGCCCGTGCGTATTCTTCGCGACCGCGAAACGTTGCAACATGTTCGCGTGCGCGGCCTCTTTCCTTGTGGAGAGGGCGCTGGCTATGCGGGTGGCATCGTCTCCGCTGGCATCGATGGTGAGCGATGTGCCGAGCGATGCGCTGCGTTTCTTGCCGAATGACAAACGTATTGATAGTTTTTGTGGGAATAAAATAAGAAACGGACGTGCCGCCAGATGGACACGTCCGTTTGATGTATTTGCTAATCAAATAATTGATTTCTAGTTTCAGCGCATGGTTTATCTGTTGATAAACTTCTTACCATTTTGTATCACAACACCCTTATAAGTCTTGTCAACACGCTGTCCAGCCAAGTTGTATATCGGTGCATTACCCTCAAGCTCTTGAACGTTCATAGTGTTGATGCCTGTCGTGTTATCTATATGCACAGGGTCAATCTGTGGTGCTCCCTTGTAAATGTTGTTGAATAAGGCGATGATTTGGTATTGTTTACCATCGTTTGCTTTATCCTCATAGAGGTTTTTACGAGAACTCTTGCTACTGGTGTGCAGCTGAATTTTGTTTCCTGTTTCTGTTATTGCATAGAAGTTTGTATAATTTCCTGATACTTCAGAAACTATTTTCACATCTTTAATCGAAACAAGGTGAGCAATGTGCTTTGATTCCGCGAGATCAGCAACTTCAACAATAATGGGGTCGAGTGTTTGGTCTGCAGCGGGAGTGATGGTTAATTTATCTGCATTGGTCATTCCTTCAATGTCTTTTGCTTCGTAAACGCCATAGAATGGACTGTTCATCAGCGCAACTTCACCGCTAATAGTTGAATTGAGTGGTAGTGACAGGTTGGTATTAAAAAGCATGATGGCTTGGTTGCCCTCTCGTAGATAAATGTTTTTATCATCTACATATACCACTTTTGCATCAGTAAGCTTAAGATTAGCTTGCGTGTTGTTTTTCAGTTGAATAAACTCTGTTAGGCTTTTTGTTTCTAATGGATTTGGGGTTGGGGGAGTTGGCTCGCTGCTTTTATCCTCTACATAAAGCATGGGCATGATACCTTGCTCATCTTTATAGCTTCCGTAAGAATTGTATTGTGTTGAGAATTGGATGTACTTATTGAAAGTAGTATTGATTATTTTGAAAGTTCCATCCATATTGTCCGTAATCGTCCATATCTGGCCTTCTGTTGGATTTGCACCTATTTGGAAACTGTTGTGTTGTTCATCTTGGTAGAGGTATCTGCCATCTGAGGCTTTAATCGTGTAACCAGCAACTGAGGCTTCTATGGTAAAAGCGTTTTCTCTGCTTTCTGTGATGGCATGATTGTTTTCAGTTACATCATTGACTTTTAAGTATCCGTATGCGAATGTAGCTTGTAATGGCTTTGCAGCTTTCAATGCTCCATCAACGTTAGCAACGATTAAGTAATTTTTACCACTTTCAATTTTTGTCGCTTTTTTGTAAATGGCATTCCCTGATGTTGATGGAATATCTGCAGATTCTCCTTCAAAGTAAACCGTGATGGATGTGGCACGTACTTGACCGGTTTCAGCTTTTAGTAAAATGTTCTTGGCGTTACCTTTCCAAATGCCCATTTTTCCTTCAAAGGAATATTCTCCATCTGCGGTTGTAAAGTTTCCTGAGCCATAACTAACGTTTCCTGGTTTAGTACAGTTAAACACGACAGTGCTAATGTTTTGATTGGCTGAAATCTGTATAGTATCTCCTTTGTAAATTCTATACTCTTTGCCGTTGTTTAGGACACCTTTGTAAACAGAGATTACTACTCCGTCTTTTGTAACGGACTTACTTTCCATTTTGTCAACTTTTGCATCAAAGATGACTTTGGCAAACGTTAGACTGCTTACTAACGTGAGCAACATGAATACTGAAATGCGTAGAATTTTGTTCATACTCAATAAGTTTTAAAAGTTAGTTTATAAGTTATCAAGTAGGAGCAAAGATACAAAATATACTTGAAACTGATGTTTTTCTACATATTAATTTTTCGTAACATAACGTTTTTTTATAGTTCAAATGACAACTGCTTCCAGCTTATTGTTGTTTGATTGTTAAATATTGAACATTTTAGGGATAAAATTTGTTATTGTCAATCTTAAACGTTATATTTGTCACAGTTTTTTGATTTCATGATTTATGAAATCGTCCCTCGAGGTTGGTAGCATCCTGCACCAACCTCTTTTTTGCTTCCGTGCCGCATCAATTTGTCAAATAGGATAGTTCCGGTTGTTGCTACTCATAGGAACATGGAATTGGTTTGTTATACAGAGCAATCATTGTGATACAAAAAAAGAGGGGGTATCACTGTTTTGATACTCCCTCCTCTATGTGTATGTATACTATAAAAGTAGTCTTTGCTTATTTCTTAGCCTCTTCCATGACGCCCTCAATGTACAGACGGGTCATCTCTGGCTCCCCATTGGTGCGTACCGTGATGGTCTTTTTGAAGTGTCCAGGAAATCTGCCTTTGCCGTTGTACGTTACTTTTATCTCACCTTTCTTTCCTGGTTGAACAGGAGTCTTGGTGTAAGCTGGCACAGTGCAACCACAGCTTGCCACAGCTTGATTGACGATAAGCGGAGCGTTACCCACGTTAGTGAAGGTAAAAACGCACTTCTGCTCAGGCGTGCTTTCATTGAATTTGCCAAAGTCGTGAGTGATTTTGTCAAACTTGATTTGTGCTTTTTGTTGTGCGTTTACTATGGTAAAACAAGCAAACAGCATCATGGATAACATGATCAGTTTTTTCATTTTTCTAGTCCTTTCTTTTTAATTCAGTTGTGGCAAAGGTATAAATAAATTAATGAGATTCCAATGAATATTAAGAAATATTATACTATCAATGCTCTCCGGGAGCTATTTTATATTATAATGTGGAATGAAATATGTTTCGTAAATAATTTTAACTTATGCGAATACTGGTACATGGTCACCAGTGAAACGAGAAGAACTTTCACGGCCAAAAATCAAAAAAGAACTGGTTGAAGTGGTAATGTGTGTGCAAACAGTTCAAAAATAGTTAATAATGTGAAGATAATCAAGACGAATTGCATATCTTTGCAGTGTATGATTGAAATAAAACTCGAAGAAAACGTTCTGCAAAAAGCAGCTGAAGAAGGGATGGATGTATTTCTTCAGGCGATTGTGGATACGATTTATGATGCGATTGGCGGAGAACTGACGGTCGACTCGATGCAACAACTAAACTCGGATCAAATTACGCTGTTGGCTTATCACATCCTGCATCAGGAAGTGATGGACGGTGGATTCGTACAACTCATTCATAACGGTTATGGTCCCTTTATCTTCAGAAATCCTTTTGACAAGGCACTGAAAAGCTGGGATATCCACGATTTGTCTAAGATGATAGGGAAATGTCATAAACTCTACCGTAAATATGCCGCCGAATTGGAGCAAGATTGTTCTGACGACGAATTTATGGCGTTGTTTGAGAAATATCCAGCCTTTGACGATTTTGACGATGAATTCGTTGAAAATGAAGAGCGTTGGACGGAATATATTGCACGTTATGTGGATGAACATATCGGGCAATTTGTAAAGATTGTGTAAGAATGAATAAGGAAGAACTCACACTAAGAAAAAAGAGTCCCATACAGATTAGGAACAAAAAAGCGTCATTTGAGTATTTTTTCATTGATACTTATACTGCCGGCATCGTGCTCACGGGTACGGAAATCAAGTCCATTCGCCTGGGTAAGGCCTCTTTGGTTGATGCCTTCTGCTACATTCATCATGGCGAGATATGGATTAAAGGAATGAACATCAGTCCGTATTTCTACGGCTCTTACTCGAACCCAGAAGCCAAGCGTGACCGCAAGCTGTTGCTGACGAAACGTGAAATCAGAAAGTTGGAAGCCGACCTCAAGGTAGCTGGTCATACCATCGTTCCCACCTTGGTGTTCATCGATGCGCATGGAAGAGCCAAGGTAGACATCGCTTTGGCTAAGGGAAAGAAGGAATACGACAAACGACAAACGCTGAAGGAAAAAGAAGACAGGCGAGAAATGGATAGGGCCGTCAAAAACTTTTAGATGAAGCGTCGAAAGATGCAATGTGGTGTTATTGCTGTTTTCGTTGCAGATGACCCGTCAAGGCGGTGGCTGGCTTTCATGATGAAAAGTACTCACGAGTAATCTTTAGGATAAGATAGGTGAAGTATCGGTTGGCTGAGTATGGCTATCATCAACCTTTCTGTGCAGATTCAAAAACGAAGTGCAAAACTTGTAGGCTGACTCTACGCGGAAACTTTTGTTATTTTTATTCCTAACTATTTGTAAAATCAAAAATAGTGTTTATATTTGCGATACTATACAAGAATAAAGAGCCAATCACAATTACGGATATGTAAATTATAATAATGGAGGAATAAAATTATGGGTAAGAAGAAGATAATTTTTTTTTTTGTTATTGTTTATGTTACTGTCCAACACTCAAATTTTTTCACAAGAATTATTTACAAAGAAAATGCAATGGACAAGTCAAGATACTATTGAAATCCTTACATTTCAAAGTATAGACAAAGTAAAAGAATGGGGCAAAAGTTTGGGAACTTTTGCTTGTGTTCAGTCAGCAGAATTTTGCATAAAAGACAACAATATCTTTATCTTAATGGTCGATATGTGTTCTGGGATTTCTTGTATATCTTTCTATGTTTTCAAAGAGAAAGGCGATATATGGGAGTTACAAACAACCTCACAAGCAAGATTAAAGGAACAAATAAAAATCAGAGTTGATAATGACCAAGAAAAAATGATATTTGAAATACCCTCTGGTCTGATAAGCGAATTGCCTTTTAAGACATTTCTACAATAAAATCACTAAAAAATACCCTTAAAAGTATAAGATGAGAAATATTTTAAATAGAAAGTTATCTCAATAATAGGCTTATAAACAGTAAAAACTAAAATTATATGCAAGCAACAACAGACACATCATAAAACAAAAATTGCGATAAATCCAATCAGCTATCCCCCAGCGGTGGGGTAGCTTTTCAAACTAATTTGTTTTCATCCAATAGCAACATTCCTCCTTGCGTCGCGGCTACACCGGGCACGAGCATCTCTACTGGTTCGGGCTTATTAATATGAATTTTGCGGTTAAGCGAGAGCAATACCAAACTTGTTTGGATATTGCCGAGCGTGAGCAAAAGGCGCGAAGCGAACGCCCGCCTGTATGACCCTGTCTTGGGCCGCTTCCTCAGCCCTGACCCGTATGTGCAAATGCCGGATTTTACGCAGAACTTCAACCGGTACAGTTACTGTCTGAACAATCCGCTGGTGTATGTAGATAAAAACGGTGAGGAGGTAATTGCTATCCTGTGTGCTATTCTAGGTGTATACTTAGGAGGGGTCGCTTCTAATCAAGGAGGGCTTAATCCTATCTCCTGGAAGTGGAAAGAAGCTACAACGTATTTAGGAATTGGAGTTGGTGCTATAATTGGATATGTGTGTGGGTACGGAATAGCAAATCCTGGAACATTTTCATATACTTTTGGTATAAATAATGCATGGGTAGGTGCTGGTCTAACACTTGGCACAACTGGTACACTTAGTAATTGGGATTTTCATTGGTCAACAATTGGAGGAGGTGGAGGAGGAATTTCAAATCAATATTTCTCTTCGCATACAGTTAATCAAAACATTCATCAAAACATTCTTTATGAAAAGGAAAAATGGGACTGGAGTGATTATGAATCTGCTTCAATGACTTTACCCCTACTATATGATGATGCGTGTGGATATGGAGTTGTTGATGATATCATAGTTGCAGGAGCTTATATTAAAGCAACATATGATTTTATTAATGATAATGAATACTTAATTAGGAAACAAACAAAAGAAATAGAATATTGGCTGCAAAAAAAATCTTGAACTCAAGCCTGGTTTTGTTTATGAACTCAGGCCTATAGAACCTGGATATTATAAGAATTTTCATGGCAGTCTGGTATACATGGCACCTGATGACGTGTGGAAATATGGAGAGACAACAGTCGGAGAACAAAGGTATTCAGATGAATTTTATAAGAGAGAGAAATTATAAATGTTTCCTATCTTCTACGGGAATACAATAGAAATTAAAATTCAGGAGAAGATTATGATATATGGCTATGTTTTCAAATATGGCCACCTCCCTCCTGGAAATAAAATTTTCAGATAAATAATAATAACATTATGGAAACCCGTTGGCGGAATTAATTTAGTGCATACTTAATTCTACCAATGGGCCTGTTGT
>OBRT01000166.1_pt1 | contig 20884 bp, 19 predicted proteins | sample 1494891 | NCBI WGS metagenome assembly OBRT01 (sample SAMEA3360688, study PRJEB22359) | human gut metagenome | biome: ENVO:urban biome; feature: ENVO:human-associated habitat; material: ENVO:feces | place: Bangladesh | collected 2011 | reverse complement strand
CAGATAACAAAACAGCTGCAGATGAAAAAACTAAAGAAGAACTAGCTAAGGCAAAGGAAGATGCTAAGAAAGAAATTAACTCTAATCCTGATTTAACTAATGCAGATAAAGATAAATATGCTAAAGATATTGACAATGCTAAAACTGTAAAAGAAGTTAGAGATATTCTTGATGAGGCTAAGAAAAAAGCTGAGGCTAAAATAAATGAAAATGACCCAGAATATTTAAAAAATAAACTAAAAGGCTTAATTGAAGAAGCAAAGAGAGTAAGGTATCCATCTGAAGATTTAGAAGAAGCTATTGATGAAGCTTATGATATCTTTTTAGATAGATATTCAAGAGTTGAAGATTACAAATACGCGATTGAAAATCTAGAAAGAATACTACAAAATATGAGAGACACAAGAAGAAATAGATTTAAACTAGATGTAGATGATCTTAATGAAAAAGATGAAGAGTTGACAGGCAAGACTGAAACTAAGTGGTACATCGATGTTTATAATGGCAAGAAGCGTATTTTAAGTGGTCAAGCTAACTACAAAGGTGACTTTGCTATTGAAATTAAGAAAGGTAAAATAAAGGCTAAAGATACATTAAAGGTAGTTGCAACTGATCCTCAAAATGACAAAAAATATAAAGAAGTTGAAATAGAAGTTGGTGGAGATTCTAAAGAAACTAAGGATAACAAGCCAACATTTAATATCAACGATTTATTACAAGCTGATGGTTCAAAACCTTTAACCGACTTAGCTGTATTCCCAGTAGGAAAGAATTTCTATAATGTAGTTCAAAATGGTCAAAAGACTACAGTGTATATGGACGTAAAAACATTTATCAGTGGCAATAGAACAATGCTTCCTATTAGATATATTGCATATACTTTAGGATTTAATGTTGAATATGATAACTTTACAAGAGAAGCTATATTCTCTAACACAGAAAATTCAGCATTAGCTAAAAAGACTATTAGAGTTAATATTGACACTGGATTAATGAAAGATTCTTATGGCAATGTGTTTGCATCTGATGTTAGACCAGTTCTTATAAACAATAGAATTTACGCTTCAATAGCAAATATTGCCAGAATGTTTGAGGCAAGTCAAGGAACTATTGAAGATGGTATAAACCAAACAATAGAATGGGATAGCGCAAGAAAAGCTGTATTCGTATTTAAAAATATAAAATAATTAAAGGAGTAGACTATGATAAAAGATAAAATAAAGCAAGGAGTAGCCTTTGGGCTGCTCTTTGCAACACTTTTAACACCGACTTTTTCACTTGCTAAAAGTACAGAAGAAGTCATTGAAAGTCAGCCTAAATCTATATATGCTCCAAGTTCATATGAAATAGAGGGAATAAATGACGATTTATTAACTCCAAGTAATAAGAGCATACCATATCAAGACTACACGAAGAGTAATCAAAACAAAGAGAACGTCAAAACACCTTTAGTAAAAGGTGGAAATTTAAAAGCAGTCAATCCTTTAGCCACTAAAGAAAATAGAGCTAGGGGAACTGTGCTTGAAAATGTGGATAAAACAGGAAAGGACATTACTCCTACGGGAGATGCAAAAAAGGATAAGGACAATCCTGTTGATGTAAGACAATTTTTAACATTCCAAACTAAAAGTGGCAAAACTATGCATTTAATAGTAGACCACTCTGCTGAACAAGAAAATGTGCAGTTGTTAACTGAAGTTGGAGAACAAGATCTTTTAAATATGATTGAAGCTGATGAAGACACAAAAGAAGTAGAGCCTATTGTAAAGGAAGAGCCTGTACAAAAAGAGGAACCTATAAAAAAGGAAGAGCCTGAAGAAAAAGACACTAAGACAGAAAAAGACACTAAAAAAGAAAATTCAGGTTCTTTTATTATAATAGCACTTGCAGTTGTTGGAGCAGTTGTTGCAGCTTATTATTTTAAGGTTGTTAAAAATAAAGATCAAAAAGATATGGAAGATTTTGAAGAAGACGATGACGAAGATTACATTAGTGAATCTAATGAAATAATCGATAACTCTCACGAAGATGACGAGTTTGACAATTCAATTGACAACGATGAAGACGATGATGATCTTTTATAATAATAAATAATTATGATTAAGGGCGAATGATATATTTGCCCTTTCATTTTTTAAGCATATTTTAAGCGTAGAGTGGCTTTTAAGAGCATATCCATATACTTAATAGGATAGGATTATAAAATTGAGCTATGAGCCTATTAGGCGGCTTAAAATTGAAATGAGTGAATTGGAGGTGTAAAATGCCAGATTTAAAGGAAAAAGTAGATAAACTTGTCAAAGATTTTGTAGATGCAGTCGACGAAGTAGAAAATAATATTAATGAAAAAGACTCGGAAGCATATAAAAGTTTTATGGACTATGATAGTTCTTATTTGTCGGATACAGATATTGAAAAATTAAATAGCAGAGCAGATTTTCCAAAGCCTGATGAAAATATATATTTCGTTAAAGGACAAGGAGATAAAAAAGGCAAAATGTTTAAAAACTTTGATGAGGCAAAATCTTATGCTATAGAAACAAATAAGTTTTTATTTCAAATTAATGGCTCTGATTTTTATGATAAGAAAATGGAATTAAAATCATTAAAACAAATTGATTTGACAAAAGATCACTCAAAGAAAGAATCTGTCTTAGGTAAAATTGCTAATTATAAGAAAGAAGAGAAAAGCATGACAAAGACTAAAATAAAAAAGAGCAAAGATATGGGGGTAGAAATATAAGATGGAATTAAGCAAATCTATATTTAAAGAGAAAGATCCGCTTTCTGTAGCATTTTTTGGAAAGTTGAAATGTTCTAAAGAGATGACTGAATATAATTTAAATGATTTTGTAACTCATGATGAACGCTCTCCTATCTTAACAGAAGCGGTAATATGTGATTTTAATTGGTTTGTTTATGATAAAGAAAAAATTCAACAAATTATAAACTTCTTTATCCAAAGATGTGATGATGGAACAAGCTTTCAATCTTTATGGAGGCGTGGTGATATTGATTATATTTCATTATTTTTAGATTTTAATTTAAATAATAAAGTAATTTTTGACAATGCTATTGATAATATTTGTAAAATTTTAAAAATAAGTATCGATGATAAATATAAAAAATATATATCTAGCATTGAAGTAGCTTACCCAGAAACGTGGTTATAAAATATTAAATTTAGATAAAAAAGGAGCGTAATATGAAATTAGTAATAGCAGAAAAGCCAAGCGTAGCATTAACGCTTGCAAAAGTTATAGGTGCAAACACAAAAAAAGATGGATATTGTGAGGGCAACAGCTATATTGTATCTTGGTGCGTAGGTCACTTAATACAAATGTCTAATCCTGATAAAATAGATGAAAAATGGAAAACTTGGTCTTTAAAAAATATGCCTATTATTCCAGAAGAGTATAAACATGAGATTACAAAAGCAACTAAAAAGCAATATACCATTTTAAAAAAGCTGCTAGATTCTGATAGAGTTGACACTGTGGTCAATGCTTGTGATGCTGGTCGTGAGGGCGAGTTAATATTTAGACTTGTATACAATCAAGCCAAATGTAAAAAGAAAATTCAAAGACTATGGATTTCTTCAATGGAAAATAAAGCGATCGAAGATGGCTTTAAAAATCTTAAAGATGGCAGCAATTATGAAAACTTATATAAGTCGGCAAGTGCGAGAGCGATTGCGGACTGGTTAGTTGGAATGAACCTAAGCAGACTGTATTCTTGTCTATACAATCAAACTTATTCTGTCGGCAGAGTTCAAACTCCAACTTTATATCTAATTGCTAAGAGAGACAGCGAAATTAGTACTTTTAAGAAACAAAAGTATTATACGGTTGACATAGCAAGCGACAATTTAAAGCTTGTATCAGAAAGAATTGATGATTTAAGCGAAGCAAATAGCTTGCTAGAAAATATTAAAAGTGAATATTTTAATAAAGATATAGAGCTTACAAGCGTAGAAAATAAAGAAGTGAGCATTAAGCCTGAAAAACCTTATGACTTAACTACATTGCAAAGAGAAGCAAATAAGTATTTTGGGTATAGTGCAAACGATACTCTAAATACTACGCAAAGTCTTTATGAAAAGAAGCTTGTAACTTATCCAAGAACTGACAGTAGATATTTAACAAACGATATGACAGAGACTATTAAAGAATTATTACATGGTCTTGAGAATGACTATACTATCAATGAAGACAACTTTGAATTAATATTTGATTCATCAAAAGTAACAGATCACTATGCAATAATTCCTACACTTACTGGTATAGCTAAAGCAGATGGTCTGTCAGATAAAGAACGTAACATTTATAATTTAATAAAAAACAAGTTATTAGCTTCCTGTTCAGACAACTTAATTGAATCAAATACAAATATTAGTATAATGTATCAAGGACATAACTTTAACGCAAAAGGAAAGTCAGTAATAGAAAAAGGCTTTACTAAGTATTTACAAGAATACATTAAAAATAAAGGCGATAGCCAGCTTCCGAATTTTAAACAAGGCGATTCGATCAAGCTTATATCCTTTGACTTGGCTAAAAAATATACAAAGCCGCAAAGTCATTACAATGAAAACACTCTTTTAAAGGCTATGGAAACAGCTGGGGTTGATGCTCTTGATAAAAACATAGAAGTTGAAAGGAAAGGCTTAGGCACACCAGCAACTAGAGCTAGTATAATTGAAAGCTTAATTCGTAGAGAACTAATTAAAAGAGATAAAAAGAATTTGCTTATTACAGATAAAGGAAACATGTTAGTTTCAATAGTGGAAGATAAATTTAAATCTGCAGATACCACTTCCGAGTGGGAAATGAAGCTTTCTAAGATTAGTTCTGGAGAAGTAGATGCTGATGACTTTATAAAAGAAATTGAAAGATCTATTACTGAAGTTATTGATAGATATAAGAAAAACATTAAGTAATATCTTTTAAATATAGGAGGTGCACATAATGGCAAATTGTAAAAAGTTTAAACGTTTTGCTGTGGGGCATATGTTTAATTGCTATAATCGTTGTAGCAAAGATGATGAAGAGCAAAATATCGATGCAAGTAAAACGCATATGAACTATAATCTTAATCAATCTAATAAATCACAGATTGATATATATCATGAAAGACTTTCTCAAGTAAAATGCCTTAACAGAAAAGACTTAAATACAATGTGTTGCTGGGTTGTTACAATTCCAGCAGAGTTAAAAGCCGCACAAAAGAAAGTTCAAGATGATTTTTTTAAGCATGTTTACAATTTTTTAAATAATCGTTATGGTGAGAAAAATTGCATAAGTGCATATGTCCATTTTGATCAAACAACGCCACATATGCACTATTCGTTTATACCAGTTGTGATAGATAAAAAGAAAAATATAGAAAAAGTTTCAGCAAAAGATTTGGTTAATCTTCGTGATTTAAAGACTTTCCACAAAGATTTGCAAAACTATTTACAATCAAAGATGCAAATGCCTCTATCAATAATTACAGGCGAGACAAAAATAAATGGCAACAAAACTATAAAAGAATTGCAAGAAGAATCTAATAAATTAAATGAAGAAATAGAAATATTAAAAAAAGAAATACAGAGTTTAAAAGAAGAGAAAACTCTTTTGCTAAACAGGCAAGGTAAAATATAGGAGGTGCAAATATGGCTATAATTAAATTAAATTATGATAAAGAAGAGTTTAACAAACTTATGAACTCACTTTATAACGTGTATGACTTTGTAAATGAAAGTGAAGATATTGAAGATGAAGCAATTAAAAAGAACATAGAGGAAGTTTTAGCAAGTATTAAAAAGTATTCCATTGGTAGATATGATGAAGATAAAGATGAATATCTATATATAAGAATTCCTCATACTGAAAGAGACTTATTTATTATATGGGACACAAGAGATTTTGCTTCTTTCTTAGATGCTCGTTCATATTTTTATACACTTGATGAGCCTAAAAATGTTGATTATTATTCAGAATATATTAAGGATTTTAAAGCAAAATATGAAATATATAAAGAGGGAAAAGTTAAAAAGCTACAGCAATCTATGGATAAAAAAGAAGCAATTAATAAAATCGAAAAAGAAATAGAAGATGACAAAAAAGAAAATAACAAAGAAGAACAAGTACCAATAGCAGAGCCACTTTAGGCTCTGTTTTTTGTTTTATCGGGAGGAAGTAAGATGAGAATAAACGATTTTATGAACAATATAGAGATAGTAAAAAACAATATACTTGAAGATGAAATAGAGTATTTAAAACTTTTAAAAGTAGTTGGCAATAATCAGAGATATGATTTTGTAACTCAATTAAGTATTTATGATAAAGTTCCTAATGCTAAAGCTTGTGCTAAATATGATTACTGGAAAAAACAATATAATAGAGCAGTTTATAAAGGCGAGAAAGGTATTCCCTATTTAGCAGATAAAGACAAAAAATCTATAGATTACATCTTTGACCTAAGCCAAACTACGCCTATTGTTAAGAATATAAATAAAATTAGATCAGTAGATTACTGGCAATTCGATTTTAATTCAGATATTGATATTTTAAAAGGTGCAATATATGAAAATAGTTATGAAGCAAGTGAAGTCTTAAATGAAAATATTTTTTCTATAAGCAGGATATATGGAGACGAAGATATAGATATTGCCCTTAATGACCTTAGGGTTAGTGCTGATAAAAAATTAAACTTTCAAAAGTTTATGAGAGAGTCAATATCTTATACTGTAGCAAGTAGATTCAACATACTTTATCCAATAGATGTCGACAATGTAAGAGAAAATATTTCAAAACTCACACCAATATCACTGGAATATGTGGGAAATATAGTTTCAACTACAAGTCATAATATCATAGAAGATATAATGGAAAAATCTATAGAATTAAAAAGATCAAAAGGCTTGACAAACATTAATGATATAATGTACAATAGTGATGAAGTAGAAAGAGAAGATATAGGAGGTATAGAAAATGAGCTTCGAGGAGAGTTTGAAACAATACACGGACAAGAAGATAGAGAGTCCGTTCGATCAGTGCGAGGACACGGAAGAGATAGCTTACAAGATGAACGAGATAGCGGAGGACGAGCTACTAGCGGACGAGGAATTTCAAAAGAATCATGGAGTGAATTGGGCGATAATGAGGCTGGACTATCTGTCACTGGAACACACGGAAGAGAATTGGATGAAGCTGCAGGAACTATATTGGGACAAGACCTTGATAGACCACTTGAAAGAGACGCAAGTGAGAGCCGAGAACTTCATCAAGATGGAAAAGCCGAGAATGATGGAGGCTTGGAAGATAGAGAGCGAGGACAGTCCTCAATATCCAGTGATGATGTTAGCATTAAGAGAGATGCTAATCAAGGAGATAATAGAAGCCTAGAAGAAAATCAAGATTTAGAGAAAGAAGCTGGTAAGGCTTCTTTTTTTGTTGATCAAAACTTAAAAAACTATCAAATTACTAATGAAGTTTTAGTTGACAAACTAACTCCGTCAGAAAGACTTAAAAACAATATTGAGGCTATATCTACCTTAAAGAAAATTGAAAATGGTGACCTAGTCCTAAATGCTGACACACAGGAAACGTTAGCTAAATATGTAGGCTGGGGTGGTCTTGCAGATGTATTTGACGAAAGCAAAGAAGGACAATGGCTTGCAGCAAGAGCTTTTTTAAAAGAGAGTTTAAGCGAAGAAGAATATAAAAATGCTAAAGAGTCTACGCTTACAGCCTTTTATACTCCAAAAGTAGTAATGGACGGAATGTATAAAACTCTTAGTGATATGGGTTTTAATTCTGGGAATGTTTTAGAGCCATCTGCAGGTATAGGAAATTTTATTGGTAATATGCCTGCTGATATGAGGGGCTCTAAAGTCTATGGTGTAGAACTTGACTCGATAAGTGGAAGAATAGCAAAAGCCCTATATCCTGAATCTAATATACAGGTTAAAGGTTTTGAGGAAACTAATTTTTCTAACAATTTCTTCGACTTAGCGATAGGCAATGTTCCATTTGGGGACTTCAAGCTTAACGATCGTGTATATAATAAAAGTAATTTTCTTATTCACGACTATTTCTTTGCCAAGTCGATAGACAAAGTGAGAAATGGAGGCATTATAGCCTTTATAACATCGTCTGGTACTATGGATAAAAAAGACGAAACAGTCAGAAGATATATTAATGCAAGAGCAGAATTTTTAGGAGCGATAAGACTACCTAATAATACGTTTAAAGGTCTTGCTGGCACAGAAGTAACGTCTGACATTATCTTTCTTAAAAAAAGAGATTCGGTCATCGATAGAGATGATGATTGGATACATCTTTCAGAAAATAAAGATGGATTAGTATATAACAAATATTTTGTTGATAATCCTCAAATGGTACTTGGCGAAATGAAAGTTGTATCAGGAAGATTTGGCGATGAGCTTACTTGTGCTGAAAAAGAAAACTCTAATTTTGAAAATTTATTTAATATAGCAAGTAGTGTAATATCCTCAAACAATAAATATGAAAAGGTAGAGTTGTTACAAGATGAAGAAACTAGCATTCCTGCGACAGACGATGTTAAAAACTTCTCTTATACTATCGTTGACAATGACGTATATTTTAGAGAGAATTCTATTTTAATAAAACAAAATATAACAGATAAAAATAAGGATAAAATAAAAGATTATATTACTGTTAAGAATGCATTAAAAGATGTTATTGAAAAACAAAAAGAAGATTATTCGGATTTAGATATACAAAATTCACAATTAAAATTAAACGAAGCTTATGACAATTTTGTTGCTAAATATGGAATAATCAATGATAAAAACAATATTAAGCTACTAAGAGATGATAGCAACTTCCCTCTTTTATCGTCAATTGAAATCTTAGATGATAATAACAACTTTAAAGCAAAGGGTGATATATTTACTAAAAGAACTATTGTAAAGGCAAAAGTAGTAGACCATGTTGATACTTCGCTTGAAGCACTGGTACTTTCTGTTTCGCAAAGAGGCGAGGTCGACTTTGACTATATGCAAGAACTCACTGATAAAAATAAAAATACTTTGATAAATGAATTAGAGGGAGAGATTTTTCTTAATATAACTGCTTATGATAAAGCTAATAATTCGCTTCCATTTAAGCGCTTTTATAGCGATAGTCCTTTCCATTTTAAATATGTTTCTAAAGATGAATATTTAAGTGGCAACATTAGAAATAAAATAGAGTACTTAAATGAATATATCAGTCGTTTTAACATTATTAAAGATCAATTACCTGATGATAAAAAAATAGAAATGGAATCAGAGTTAGCAAAGCTTAATTTTCAAAAAGATAGGTTAAAAGAAGTAATGCCTTTAGATCTAACTGCAAGCGACATTAGCGTAAGGCTTGGAGCGACTTGGATACCAGAAAAAGATGTTGAAGACTTTATGTTTAATCTTTTAAAGACTCCTAGGTCTGATAGATGGAATATATCCGTAAGATTTTCTCCATTGACAAGCGAGTGGAATGTTGAAGGCAAAAGTGTAGATTCATACAATGACTTAGCTAATATGACCTATGGAACTAATAGAGTTAACGCATATAAGTTAATAGAAGATGCTCTAAACTTAAAAGATACACGAATTTTCGATCAAGTTATAAATGATGATGGCTCAAAAACTTCTGTTTTAAATAAAAAAGAAACTTTACTTGCTAGTCAAAAACAAGAATTAATAAAATCAGCATTTAAAAACTGGGTATTTGAAGACCCTGATAGAAGAAATAGACTTGAAAAAATATATAATCAAAGGTTTAATTCAATAAGAAATAGGGAATATGATGGTTCTAATTTAACTTTTGATGGTATGACAACAGACATACAACTTAAAGAACATCAGAAAAACGCTATAGCTAGAACTCTTTATGGTGGAAATACTCTACTTGCACATGTTGTTGGAGCAGGCAAGACCTTTGAGATGGTAGCTTCTGCAATGGAGTCTAAAAAATTAGGGCTTGCAAGCAAATCATTGTTTGTTGTGCCAAATCACTTGACAACACAAATAGGTCGTGAATTTATGCAGCTTTATCCGTCAGCTAACATAATGATAGCTGACAAGAAAGACTTTCAGCCAAAAAATAGAAAGAGATTTATCGGTAAAATTGCAACAGGAGAGTGGGACGCAGTAATTATTGGTCACTCACAGTTTGAAAAAATACCTATGTCAAAAGAATATCAAGTAAAACATATTCAAGATCAAATACATGATATAGTGTCTTTTATAGAAGAAAATAAATATAGTGAAAGCCAAAAATTCAGTGTTAAACAGTTAGAAAAAACAAAGAAGAAACTTCAAGTGAGATTAGAAAAGTTAAATGATGATTTCAAAAAAGATGATGTGATAACTTTTGAAGAGCTTGGGGTTGATAAGTTGTTTATTGACGAAGCTCACAACTATAAAAATCTATTTTTATTCACTAAAATGAGGAATGTAGCTGGTATAGGACAGTCTGAAGCTTTTAAGTCTTCTGACATGTTTATGAAGTGCAGATACATGGACGAGATGACAAATGGCAAGGGAGTTGTGTTTGCAACTGGTACGCCAATATCAAACTCAATGACCGAGCTATATACAATGCAAAGGTATTTGCAGTATGATGAGCTTAAAGGAAGAGGTTTGGAGCATTTTGATGCGTGGGCATCGACTTTTGGCGAAACTGAGAATACTTTTGAATTGTCTCCTGAGGGTACAGGTTATAGACAAAAAACAAGGTTTTCTAAATTTTATAATTTGCCAGAGCTAATGTCTATGTTTAAAGAAGTTGCAGATATTAAAACTGCTGACATGTTGGAGCTGCCAGTACCTGAAACGAACTTTGAAGTTATTAAAACAGAGCCAAGTGAGGAACAAAAGGATATTCTTGAGAGTATATCAGAAAGAGCTGATGCTGTTAGAAGCAATATTGTTGATCCTACTGTTGATAATATGCTAAAAATAACAAACGATGGTAAAAAATTAGCGTTAGATCAAAGATTAATCAATCCACTTTTGCCTGACAATCCTGATTCTAAAGTGAATGTCTGTGTTAATAATGTTTATGCAATATGGGATAAAACTAAAGACAAGTCATCTACTCAATTAATATTTTCAGACATGTCTACACCTAAAGGAGATGGAGAATTTAATATTTATGATGATATAAGAAACAAACTTGTAGAAATGGGAATACCTAAAAAAGAAATAGCCTTTATACATGAAGCCGATACAGATAAACAAAAAGATGAGCTATTTGCAAAGGTTAGAAAAGGCGAAGTTAGAATTCTTATGGGTTCTACTCAAAAGATGGGGGCTGGAACTAATGTACAAGATAAATTAATAGCTCTACATGACCTAGACGTTCCGTGGAGACCATCAGACCTTGAGCAAAGAGCTGGAAGAATAGTCCGTCAAGGTAACGAAAATAAAGAAGTAAATATCTTTAGGTATGTAACTGAAAATACTTTTGATGCGTACTTGTGGCAGACTATAGAAAATAAGCAGAAGTTTATATCCCAAATTATGACTTCTAAAACTCCTGCAAGAGTTGCTGAAGATGTCGATGAAGCTAGCTTATCTTATTCTGAAATTAAAGCTCTAGCCACTGGCAATCCACTTATTAAAGAAAAAATGGACTTAGATAACGAGGTTTCTAAGCTTAAAATGTTAGAAGCTAACTATAATTCTAATAAATATAAACTACAAGACAAAGTCAACATTGAGTATCCTCAAAGCATATTAAAGACAAAACTTGAAATTGAAGCAGTAAAAGAGGATATGTCAAACGTTGAAAAACAAGGAGTTGGCGAAAATAAATTTACTTCTATAACTCTTAATAATAACAAAATAACAGACAAGAAAGAGGCTGGCGAAAAGTTATTAGATGAAATTAGAAAAGTAAATATCCATGAAAAGAAAATCATCGGCAAATATAGAAATCTTGATTTACAAGCATCTTATAATAATTTGCTTAATCTATATTCATTTGAACTAAAGGGCAAGGCAAATTATTATGGAGAATTTTCTAGCTTTGCAGATGGTAATATTACAAGGCTTGATAATGTTATTAATAAAATGAGCGAAAGACTCGAAAAACTACAACAAAATCTTGAGGGATACGAGGCTTCACTGAAAAATGCGAAAGAAGAGTTGACAAAACCATTTGAAAAGGCTGATGAACTTAAAAACAAAACTTTAAGATTAGCTGAAATAAATAAGCTACTTGACCTTGGCGATGTTGATGAGATTGAAAACAACTCACCACTGCTTGAAGATTTAAAAAGAACTATAATAGATTATGCTAATTATGAATTTTCAGAGGATAATCCTTATGAGGCTTTTGACAAGCTTTATCCTGACTTAGAACATATAAGCTTAGCGTTTACTCATACTCCTGATGATAAACATACTATACAATATGAAATAAATGCTGAAAACAAGTCATGGACGCAGTATGTAGATGATATGCCTATAAGGACAGAATCGTTTTTAGAAGATGGTGTATCTGAGCAAGAGGCTATCAATAATATGATTGAGGTTATAAAAATGTCAAGTTTTGATGACCTTGTATCTGTTGATCGCGAAGATCTAAAGAAAGCACTAGGCTTAGAAATAGATGATGATGGAAACTTTTATGATCCATTAGGTAAAGACTTGGATAATGATGGAGTTCCTGATAGATATGATAATGACTTTAGAGATAGCGACTATTTTGAATCAGCATATGATGTTGAGGACAATTTGCACAGTAGAGATGATAAAGAAGATAAGCCATCTGTATTGTCACAAATAGCTGAGTTTAAGAGTGAAGAGTCAAAATCTGTAAGCAGAGATAATTCTGAAAAAGAATACGAAAGATAAAAGGAGTGTATATTATGAACTATAAAGAAATAAGAAAAGAAGTAGAAAATATGATAAATAATAATTATAGCGATTTCGTTAAGGCTGTTGTTAGTGTAGAATTAGGAATAAATGACGTAAAAGGTCTTGACCTTATATATGATAAATATATGGAAAACGATAGTGCAGGCTTGCTAAATGAAAATTTTGATTATATTATTGATGAGCTTAAAGAGCAGGGCAAAATAATTGATAATCAAACTGATTTAAGTGAAAATAAAAAGTTAGTTAATATCATCGGAAATATATCGGGCGAAGTTGAAAAGACAGAAATTAGCTCTGGAGTTAATGCCTGTAATTTTGCAGTTGTTAGCAGAAATGATGCTGGAGATAAAGTGTACAATAACTGCTCAGCTTATGGCAATAAAGCAAAAGATGTAGAGAACTTAAAACAAGGAGACTTTGTTAAAATTTTTGGAGAAGAGAAGCCTTATATAGACAATAATGGTAAAGAGCGTAAAAACATTCGTGTATTATCAGCGAAATTATTAAAATCTAAAGAGCTTGATAACGAAAAGCCTAAGAAAGAATCTGTCTTAGGCAAAATTGCTAACTACAAAAAAGAAGAAAAAGAACAATCTAAACCTAAGGCAGAAAAAGGAATTGATAGATAGTTTATAGTACTTGAAATATTTATTAAAGTGTGCTATAATATACTTACAATTAGAAGAGGATTGGGGGTTAATGTTTATCCTTTAGCTTAACCGGGAGCGTCGGAAATACCCGAGACAGCGAAAAACATTACAGTTTAGATTTATCTGTAGACCCTAGCGTGGGAGATGGAGGTATCTTCGGAAACACGTTAAAAATCGTATAGAAAGGAACTATAATCAGTTTATAGTTCCTTTCTTATTTTTGGAGGTTATATATGAATAAAATAAAAAATATAATTAAGTGGTTTGAAAATTTTGATAACAAAAATATCAAGATTGTTGGTCTTGAGAACGAATTTCAAATAAAGCTCAATATAAACGCACTTCCTCATTTGCTTGGTTTGCACTACATTAATAAAAATTATAGAAAAACATCAGGCAGGGACTTACTAAGTTATTTAAAAAGAGCAGAAGTGAGTGATGATGAGATTTTAAAAAAGGTAGAGCTAAATAATAAAAGCCAATTTATGCGTGTTCAAGCTCGTATCAATAATATTGTGCCGTTTTTAAAAAATCTGCAAAACTCTACAATATTCGAAATGACTAATAAAAGTACGAATATAAAAAGTAATTTTTTAGGGGTAGACTTAGATAATTCTAATTATAGAATGTTAGGAATTGTTTCAACTCCTTATGATAATTATTTAGAAACATTTTTAATACAAGATAATGATTTGTATTTTAGAAATTCTAAAATAGAAGATCCAGTCATTTCTATTACAGAAATTTTAGAAGATGGTAAAGAAAAGCTATTTTCATTCGATGAAGATAGACAGTTAAAATTAGATAAAATTAGTCAATCATTAAATATAGACGAACACAGAGACTTGGTTAAAACTACCGACCTTAATAAAAGAGAAAACTATTTTATGTATGATGGTTTTAAGTATTATCCAGTAAGACCATGGAATAGTAAAGAAAAAGAAATGTCATTAAGTGAAATATCTAAATATTTATTTACCGATGGATTGTTTAATAATGAGTATAAAAGCAGTAGAATAGATGAATTTTATGCACAAGTGCCAGACGCTTATAAAGAATGTGACCTATTCTATAATGACACTACACAAAACATGTATTTTATATCAGAAAAAGGACTACAAGGATACTCTAAGTATCAGGGAACAGAATTAGCAAAAGAATTAAAAAGATGTTTTGATATACAAGATAAAAACATAGGTAAGGACAAGCCATCAATATTAAAACAAATGGAAGAGTATAAGAAAGATGTAAATGTTGCCAAAAATGTCAAAAAACATAATAATGACTTAGAATTATAGGGTGAGTTTTATACTCGCTCTATTTTTAACGCATATTTTAAGCGTAGCAAACGTTTTAGAATGTTAAGCATATGTTTACTAGGCCAAGCATATAAAATCGAGATATGAGCGTTTTAGATAGCTTAAAATTGAAATGAGTAAAAAGGAGGTTTATTATGAATAAATTAGAGAGAATTCTTGATAAAATTGAGAAAGAAAACAAGAAAAAAGAAGATTCAGCTGAAAAAATTAAAGAACTTAAGTTACAAGCTAAAGAGCTTGAAAAAGAATTTGAAAATAAAAGAAAAATTGAAAAAGGAGAAGCCTTTGAAGGGTTTGAAAATAAAATTACAAGTAAAGCTACTTTAACTGATGGCAAGTTTGTATCTGACTTTTTAGAATTTGTGTTTGATGATAAAAAATTTAATGATATATTAACGGATTTAACAGATTCATATTTATCTAATAAATAAAAATAACATAAATTTTAAGCGATGTATATCAAGTAAAATTTATGTAGCACAAGGGTTAGGGAATGTAGTTCCCTTATATAATTACAAAAGGTGGAGGGTTATCTCTCCACCTTTTTTTCTTTGTCCTTATCTTGATTTAGATAGTTGTCATAGTTATTTTTATATTGTATATATTTATTGAAGTTTTCCTTGTTTAACTTATATTTTTCCATTAGTTGCTCTTTTTCTGTTTGTAACTTATCTAACTGATCTAATACATTTTTAGTGTTAGGTAATTTGCCATACTTTTTTAAAATATCTTCAGCTGATTTTATATATATTGTTAGCTCGCTTTTATATTCGCTTTCAAATTCTTTATCGTTTGGATTCTTCTTGTGATACTTATATATTTCTCTGTACATATTTATAGTGTGAACATTTTCCATATCGTTAGACAATTCGCTCATTTGCTTTTCTATGTTTTTAATATTATCCATAATGCTTTGTCTGTCATTAGCAGTTTCTTGTATAAGTTTTTCCAACTGTGCCTTTGAATTAATGCCTAAGTTTCTTAATTTCACTATAGTCTCAGCCATAGCTTTTAGATTGTGCTTAGTCGCCCAGAACTCATATCCTTTTGATGTTTTTACTTTTTTAGATGTAGATAAATTAATAACATTATTAACTCTTTTCTTGTTAGGATTATTTCTATTTTTAATAGCTTCATTAATTCTTTCTTTAATTTTATCTTCTGTATAATCTTCGCCAATAGTTTTAGCACGTGTAAATCTTTTCTTATCTTTATGTTTAAATGCAATATATTTTCCGTTCTTAATTTCATAATCTAATTCCTTCATATTTTTTAAAAACTCATCCCAAGAATTAGATTTATTTATCATTCTATCAATATCGAACTGCAATTTAGATTTCCAAGATTTACCCTGCTTACTTTGCTCGTATTCATACCAAGATTTCCCAGCAGTTTTATATTTTCTTTTATATGCTTCATAATATTTATCAATCACTGATAGCTTATATTTTTCACATAACTCATCGCTTTTGGTTCTAATTATATGATAAGTTCTTTTATTAGATCTATAGCATTTACCCGTTTCAAAATTTACATTGTTAAAAATAATGTGGTTATGAATATGTCCTCTATCTATATGAGTTGCTAATATAAATTCGTATTCATCTTTCAATACATTTTTACATAATTCCATTCCGATTTCGTGTGCTTTTTCAGGTGTAACTTCTCCTGGTAAAAAAGATTGAATTAAATGTCTAGCTAAGACTGTTCCTTTAGTATAATTACTTTTTCTCGTCTCGCGAAATTGTTTATATGCAGTAGATGGATTGCATTTGTATGATGATACCAAAATATTTTCATCTGTTTTTTCTTTCTTAGTTATATAATCTATAGCTAAATTTACAGTAGATTTTATTGGGTGAATTTTAGTAATCGCCATTATTTTCACTCTCTTTTTTCTTAGGACTTTTTAATAACTCCGAATATAATTTACATAAACTTTTTGATAAATTGTCCAAATCTTCTTGCATCTTTTTAACATCATTTTTATAAATAACTGCGTTTGTGTTTGCAACTTTTGCTATCTGATTTATATTATTTCCCACCTTAGAAATTTCCCATTGCAAATCTCTAAATGGATTAAGATCAACTACATTAATTTCTTTTTCTAAAACACATCTTCGAATAAAACGACTCATGGTCTTGCACTTAGCTTTTCTCATTTTCTCTTCAAAAAGATCTCGCTCTTTTTCCGTTAATCTAATTTCTATTCGTTCATTTCTAACTCTGTTTTTCATAAAATTCTCCTTTCACTACTTACTTAAATGGGGTCTTAGGGTTCTCCCTAACAAGCTTGAAATTGATAAAAAAAGAAGCAGACCTTTTACGGTTTGCTTCATCAATTTCTTCGCAAGTGTACGGACACTTGCTGTGCTTGCTACTAACAAAAATACAATAAAGACTGCTTTTAGATTCGCTTACATTTCTACTGTAAAAGCCATCTTTAAAGAGCTAAGATTTTACATGCATTAAGCTTGTATATTTAATTTTTATTATTACAATGTTGTTCCAAATCTATCATATTGTTCTCTCTTTTCTTCATCAGATAAAACTTCATATGCTTCATTTATTAGTTTAGTTATTGTGTTTGCCTTGTCTGAATTTTTATTTTTATCAGGGTGAAATTTTGCCATCAATTTATAATATGCTCTTTTAATTTCTTCTTGAGTTGCTGTTCTGCTTATTCCTAAAATTGAATAATAGTTTTTAGCATATTCATTTTCATTATTTGAAAAGTTTTCATTTCTATATTCATTATAATCATTTTGTTTATTGTTGTAATTATATTCATTTTTTAATTCATCTTCTATTTCTTTTTCCATAAAGTAATTAAGGTTAAACTTTTCATCTATAAAGTTTATTCTTATTTTATAAATTATAATACTTATAATAATTAAGAAAACTATGTTAATTATATTATCAATGGATTCAATGTGTGTTAGTACTAATTTTGAATAAGTGTTTTCTAAAATTCCAATACTTTTTAAAATTTCTGTAATTAAGGGAAGGAAAATTTCTATTCCCAAATATGCACTAAATAGCGATGCTAAATAATTAATAATTATATTTAAAATTCGTATTTTTCTGCTAATGAAAACTAACAAAACTGCATATATTATAAGAATAATTCCTACTATAAATAAGGACGAGTCATGGCCGAATTTTTCATATAAAAGCGAATAACTTGCGAAGCCTATTATTATAAAGTCTACTGCAAATAATATTGCAAGTGTAGTATATTTTAAAAACAAATAAACAAGAAAAATCATTAAAATTATAAAAAGTGCCATTTTATACCTCCGTACTTTACTTAAACTTTTCTATATAATATTTATCTCTTTCTAAGTGAGCCATTCTTACCTCTGCCATTGATTTACTTACTTCAAATATCCTTGACAAATCATCAACGTCTTCATATTTAAATTTATTAACTAAGTGGACTGGCATTAAAATATTTTCTGCAAAAACATTTGCTTGCATTTCAAAAATATCTTTAGCCTTTCCATCAAATTTTATCAAGTTATTTTTTAAAAGCTTATGATGATTTAAAACAATATGTCCAACTTCATGAGCTAAAGTAAAACGATTTCTTTTGCTTTTATTTTCCAGCTTACTTATAAAAATATTGTATTGTCCATCTTTGTAAATTGTGAAACCATCTTTTGAAACCTCTTTTAGTTTTTTATCATCATATATAAACAACTTCCATCTTGTTTTTTGTACATATGCTTCTAGTGGAGCAACGTTTGGATAATCGTTACATATATTGGGAATCATAGCCCTATTATAAAAATTATTAATTGTAGTATATAAATAATAATTGCTATTCCAGTTCATACTAATTACTCCTAAATTGATTGATCATTGATATTATTATTTCTTGTTGCTCTCTGTTTAAGCTTTTTATATCTCTTGCCAATAAAAGTATTTCCTCATCATTTACATTTTCTCTTTTGCTTTCGAGTAAATCACTTCTTTTAATATATAGAAATTGACATATTTTATCTATTTTATCCATTCTAGGCATACTGTTTCCTGTCATATAACTAGAAACAGTAGTTTTTGCGACGCCGATATAATTAGCAAGCTCAGATTGAGTTTTACCTCTCAAGTTTAAATAATATTTAAGGTTGTTTACAAAGTTTTCTTGTATGTTTGGCATTTTAATACCCCCTTATTACTTATATTATACACTTTAATTGCAAAAAATACAAGTATTTTTGCAATTATTTAGTACTTTTTTTGAAAAATCACTTGACAATCCAATTAAAATGTACTATAATGTTTTTATAGATGAAGAGGTGAAGAAAATGTGTTTAGAAAAAATTAGCTTAAAAAGTGCTAGAGTTAATGCTGGATATACCCAAAAACAAGTAGCTAATAAGCTTAAAGTGGCTGAATCTACTGTTGTTAATTGGGAAAATGGAAAATCGATAATTAATGCTAAAAACTTATTTAAATTATCATACCTTTATAATGTGAAAGTAGACAATTTTTCTTTGCCTTATGTGTGCAATTAAATTGGACTTAAGTTATAATAAATAATATCTTAGCAATAGAAATAGTAAAGGAGAGAAATAGTAATGGAACGAACAATTTATAGAACAAAAAATAAAAATAGAATAAGAATTAACTTCTATGCACCATTTTGGCAAATATTAAAAGCTATAGGTGTTACTATAAGCGTTTTAAGCACAGTTGTATTATTTTATATGTTTTATGTGTTTATGTGGGCAATTATGGGGTGTTAACATGTATAAGGTAAAATATTCTAATTATAAAATTTGTAAATCAATAACTTTAAAATTTAAAGATTATAAGGAAATTAATAGATATTTTGAAAAATATGACCTTGAAGTTACTGATGGGTCAAAAATTATTAGAACTGACGATTGCAAAGTGAAAATTACAGAGATATAGATTATTAAAAATTATATAACATCAATAACTACTTAACAATTAATAATATAAAGTACAACTTAATAGACCAAGACAAGACGTTCCTCATTCTAAGAGCGTGTAAACATATTCGCCATAACCTTTCTTTGTTCTGGTGGCACAGGTTAAAAAGAAAGCTAGCGATAAAATAGAGTTGAAATATAAGCGTGGAAGCTTATTCGCATAGATGAGAGTGAGGCATAATGATACTTCTTTGGTAAAGGCCGTTCATCCGAAACAGAACGGAGGTGAAATTCCTATGTTGCCATCATCCAGTGGCACTTGTTAAAGTCATGAAACTTATTTATTATTAAAAATTTATTAAAGGAGAAAATTATGGAGGACGACTGGGTAAGATTTGCAAATTTTATTTCTCAATTAATAGTTAAATATGCTGAAGTTCTAGATTTAGATAATTTGCCAGATCAAAAACCAGCTGATGCCGAGAAATAAAATATAACTATAATCTTAATTTATGATATAATAAAGTATGGGACTTATGTCCAAACTTTTTATTAGAGTAGAGGTTATAGTAATAATGAAAGAAAAGACAAAGGTTTATATGTATACAAGAGTATCTACCACAACTCAAGTTGATGGATATTCTTTGGATGCACAAAAAACAAAAATAAAAGCATTTGCTTTATTTAAAGATTTTGAAATTGTTGGTGAATACGAAGATGCTGGAAAGTCTGGTAAATCTATAGAGGGCAGAACGCAATTTAATAAAATGATAGATGATATTAAATCAGGTAAAGATGAAATATCATATGTTCTTGTTTTTAAGCTATCAAGATTTGGAAGAAATGCAGCTGACGTTTTGTCAACATTGCAAATTATGCAAGATTATGGAGTAAATTTAATTTGCGTTGAAGATAGTATTGATTCATCTAAAGATGCGGGTAAATTAATGATTTCTGTTTTATCAGCTGTGGCTGAAATTGAAAGAGAAAATATTCGTGTACAAACTATGGCGGGCAGAATTCAAAAGGCTAGAGAGGGAAAATGGAATGGAGGTTTTGCGCCATATGGCTATAAACTTGTAGATGGCAAGTTAATTATAAATGAAGAAGAAGCCG
>OBRT01000165.1_pt1 | contig 20899 bp, 20 predicted proteins | sample 1494891 | NCBI WGS metagenome assembly OBRT01 (sample SAMEA3360688, study PRJEB22359) | human gut metagenome | biome: ENVO:urban biome; feature: ENVO:human-associated habitat; material: ENVO:feces | place: Bangladesh | collected 2011 | reverse complement strand
TGTGTGTTTTGATGGTTGATATTTCAATTCCCCAGAAGCCCCGTTTCTTGCCCTTATTTGGGTCGTTATTGATGTCCGGCGCCTGACACCAATCGAGACTCAAAAGTGTCGTCTGTAAAGACCGACTTGGGGTACAAGAGAAGGTTTCTTTCGATTACTGGTGCAAAGATACGAAAAAATCCGGTATCCACCAAATTTAGGCATGCGATAAGGAGCGATTTTCAGCAAACTTACGATTTGAAAGTTAGTTATAAAGATTAGCTCTATGTTTGGTGGGCGCATCTCTATGTTTTTGCGGTATAGAAATTATGTTTTGAGATATAAATCAGCATATTACAAAAGTAATACCCGATTATATGGAAACGTGTTCAGTATTCAGTATTCAGTTTTTTTCGCTGTTGTTACCACTCTCTGTATAGATAGTATATTATATATATATAAATATATATATAATATAAAATAATTACTTACAATTTAAAACCATAAAAAGGGTAACTATCGCGAAAAAAACTGAATACTGAATACTGAATAACCTTTTAGTCCTACACACCCTGAAGGGGTAAGGAGTTTTTTAGCCCTTTAGTCCGTACTTAAAACCGCTTGAGAAACTTGAGTAACTTTTTTCTAAACTTTCTCCCGAAATCCTTGGCAGTTTCCAAAAGAAATCGTAACTTTGTGGAGTGGTATATAGCCATATCAATAATAGTAAAACGATAACATTATGATTATCAGCAGATTTACCCCCCCCATATCGGGGAAGCTGGCTCTTGTAGCCGCATTTTTAACGCTTGCCCTTGCCAGTTGCAGCAAGGATGATGTAAGCTCCGATATCGACCTGACTGTCAGCCCACCTGCCGACAGCGAGGCTTCCAGTTATTATGTCATTACCGATTCTGAGGGTATCGGCTTCACCAAGGACGGCATCGCCTACGAATACATTTCTAATGGTAAGACCCGATGGGTGCTTAGCTATCAGGAGATAGCCAAGCGCCTCGACATAGATATTTCCAAGATTTCAACCATCAAGATTACCAGAGACCAGATTTTGAAGAACGGTCTCTGGCGCTTCGACGTGCGCTTCGACGGACAGAAGGAAGGCACGGCGTATGCCATCGATGTCAACCCAGAGAATGGGGAGATAGAGTGGGTGATAACCTTGGAGGATATGTCTGGGGAAAATGTGTTTACACTGAATGTTAGTATCTAATTGCAAGAGACTTATTTTCTCATAAAATATAAAATGGCAAAGAAAGCAACAACAAAGAAGGTGAAGGAGGAAACCTTAGAAAATATATTGTTCAACTGTAGAGACTATCTTCGTGGCAAGGCGCAGATGACCGACAAGCGTGACTTGCTGCTTACTCTTGTTTTCATCAAGTTCTTGGGCGACCGATTCTGTCAGCAACAGAAAGTAATCTGGGAAGAAAACGCAGCCAAGGGCTTCGATGAAAATTTCATTCAGCTGAAGTTGAAAAGTCCTAACTCTTACCAGAAGGATGGTGTATTCTTCTTGGAAGAGGATTGTTTATGGGATCATCTCATCGAGTTGAACTCCACTGATATGGCTCTTGCCTTCGATAAGTGCATCAAGAAGTTGGAGGATATCGAGACTGGCAAGGATACGAACGACAACCCTGTGCGCCCATTGAAGAATGCACTGCCACAGCAGATTTTTACAAAAACAGCGTTGGATTCAGGCGTACTGAAGAAAGTGTGCGATGAAATCAACAAGATAGACCCTGACAAGTTCAAGGAGCACGACTTGATAGGTCGTGTTTATGAATATTTCTTACAGGCGTTCTCCATCAACGCCGATAAGGAAGAGGGCGAGTTTTATACGCCTCACAGCATCGTGGAGCTGATAGCTTCGCTATTGGAGCCGTACGACGGTACAATCTACGACCCTGCTTGCGGTTCGGGCGGTATGTTTGTGCAAAGCTTGAAAATGATTGAGGCTCATGGTGGTAACACCAAGGAGGTAAGTGTGTATGGTCAGGAGAGCGAACCTGCCACCTATCGCCTTTGCAAGATGAATCTTGCCGTGCGTGGTATCAGCTATAACTTGGGCGAAAAGGCTGCAAGTTCCTTTACCAACGACCAACACAAGGATATAAAAATGGATTATATTATGGCGAATCCTCCATTTAATCTGAAGAAGTGGCGTGGCGAGGGTGAGTTGCTCGACGACCCCCGTTGGAAGGGCTACGGCGTGCCTCCTGTGAGCAATGCCAACTATGGTTGGATACTCCATATCCTGAGCAAGATGAACGTGAAGAAAGGTATAGCTGGCTTTTTACTTGCCAATGGAGCATTGGATGATAGCGATACCTTGGCTATCCGACAGAAGTTGATAGAGAACGACAAGGTAGAGGCGATTATCGTGCTGCCTAGACAGATGTTCTATAGCACCGACATCAGCGTAACCCTGTGGATATTGAACAACAACAAGAAGGGTGGAATACGTAATGGCAGATTGCTCCGCAACCGACAGGGTGAAGTGCTCTTCATCGACCTGCGTACGTGGAATAAGAATATCTACGAGAAGAAGTATGTCAAGTTGACCGAGGAGCAGATACAGAAAGTTTGCGACATTTACCATACCTGGCAGACTACGGAAAATGATACCTTTGCCATGCCAGAACTGTATTATGCAGCCAAGGAAGAGGAGATAGCCGAAAAGGGCTTTAGTCTTGTGCCAAGTCGATATATCGAGTTTGTGGATAGAGATACAGAAATGGACTACCAGTCGGCTTTGCAGCAGATGAGCAATGAGTACAAGTCTCTCAATGAGCGTTGGGAGAAAAATAAGAGTACATTGGTGGATGCGTTTAAAGTGTTGGGATATGATGCAGAGTAAGATGATAAAAATAGGAGATATAGTAGTAAAATATCGCCAAAAATGTGGAGATCCAAAAGCTATTGTATCTGGAGTTGATATTAATAAACAATTTATTTCAACTAGAGCCAATCTAGAGGGGACTGATATTAGCGGATATTACGTAGTACCTCCTAGACATTTTGCATGTAATTTGATGCATATCGGAAGAGATGAAAGAATCCCTGTCGCATATAATTCATCAACTAATAATTACGTAGTAACTTCTGCTTATTATGTTTTTAAAATAAAAGAAAATAAGGTAAATGAAGTGTTGGCAGAGTACCTCTACATATTGTTTTGTGTTCGTGAGTTTGATAGATTAACTTGGTTCTACACAGATAGCTCTATTCGTGGAAACCTGAAAGAAGATAGATTTTTGGACATAAAAATCCCCCTACCATCTCTTGCCGAGCAGCAGAAAGTAGTGAATGCCTGGAAGGCTCTGCGAGAAATCAAGGAGCAGAACGAGGCTATTGCCGCTCCGCTCATGCAAGTATGCCAAAGCTATATACAGGAGTTGAAGCATAAGTATGAGAGTGTGGAGATAGGCCAATATATTGAGGAATCAAACGAAAGAAATTCTGAAGAAAAATATGGAATTGCATCAGTTAGAGGACTTGCTGTATCTAAAGGTATGATAAAAACAAAAGCTAATATGAAAGGGGTGTCTTTAAAATCATACAAAGTGGTAAAACCTCGTGAAATTGCTTTTGTGCCAGATACTTCTCGTAGAGGGGATAAAATGAGCTTGGGAATGAATAGTACTGATAACAACTATTTGGTGTCTTCTATTTCTTGCGTATTTAGAATATTAGATACTGAAAAACTCCTTGCAGATTTTTTGTACCTGATATTCTGCCGTCCTGAGTTCGACCGCTATGCAAGATTTAATTCATGGGGTAGTGCGAGAGAAACATTTACTTGGGAAGACATGAAGCGTGTCCGCATCCCTCTTCCTCCTCTTTCTGTGCAGCAAGCCATCGTAAATATCTACAATTGTGCAAACGAGGCGAAGCGAATAGCAGCCGAGGCTGACCGCATGAGCCGAGAGGTTTGCCCTGCTTTGATTCAGCACGTTATACATTATTAAATATTAGAATATTATGGATAAAATCAAGAGAATTATACCTTATCTTGCTATAGTTTTAAGCATCGCCAACATCGTTTTGCTATCTGTTGTTTTGGTGAAATTGAAACATATAGAAAGCTCTGTTGGTGATACAGATAATACTGATGTTATAAATGCCATCGACTCAGCAAAAGATGATTTAGAAAGTTCTATAGATGATGCAAAAAGCGATATAGAAAGTTCTATAGATGATGCAGCAAGCGATATAAAAAGATCGGTTGTGATATGGTCTGATTAATAATTTTATAATAGGAGAAAGTTAATATGGCAAAGAACGGAAAACTATATGAGAGCGACTTCGAGGAAGCCTTGGTGGGCCTCTTCGAGGATGTCGGCTGGGAATACACCCATGGCGACAATATCTATCGCAAGTTTACCGACCCATTAATAGAAAGCGATTTGCGAGACTATTTGAATGGTCGCTATGGCATCAAACAACTCTCCAAGAGCGAGTTGGACGGCATCGTGGAGAATCTTCGTCTGGTAAGTGGACAGAACGAATACTACTCGCTCCAGAAAGCCTTCTATCTTTATCGTGACGGCTATAACTTTACACCAGAAGAGGGCGAAACCTTCAAGCTCGAATACATCGACTTCGAGAACCCGGAAAGAAACATTTTCCGATGCGTCAACCAGTTTGTAATGGAGCAAGGAAGCGAGAACCGCCGTCCCGACGTGCTTCTCTTTGTGAACGGAATACCCGTCTGCATCATCGAACTGAAGAACCCTACAAATGTCAAAGCTACGGTACTGGATGCCCATACGCAGATATGCACTCGCTACATGAGAGACATCCCGAACCTGATGAAGTTCTGTCCACTGGCAGTAATCAGCGATGCCGCCAAGACCGAACTCGGAACGCCCTTCACCCCCTTCGAATATTTCTATGAATGGAAGAAAGTAGAGAACGAGGACAAGGCGGGCAAAGGCTTGGACACCTTGCGTACCTTGGTGCAGGGTGCATTGGCACCTGAGCGAATCTTGGAAATTCTGCGAGATTATGTTTATTTCCCAGACCCAAGCGACAGCCAGGACACCACCGAAATCGTTTGCCGCTATCCACAGTTCTTTGCTACAAGAAAACTCCGCAACCATGTTTTGAACCACCTTCGCTCCGTGGGAGGCGATGGCAAGGGGGGTACATACTTTGGCGCCACTGGTTGCGGCAAGACCTATACTATGCTTTTCCTTGCCCGACAGCTCGCCTTGCGCTGCAAGTCGCAATTGGGCAGTCCGACCATTGTCTTGATAGTGGATAGAGAAGATTTGGAGACACAAGCAAGTACCCTCTTCTGCGCTTCTAAGAAATATCTCTGCGATGATACCGTGGAAATCTTCGATTCCCGACAAGACCTTGCCGACGAGTTGAGTCTTCGCAAGACTGGCGGATTCTTCATCACCACCATACAGAAGTTTGCTGAGACCACAGGTTTACTTTCCGACCGTGCTAACATCGTCTGCATGAGCGACGAGGCGCACCGCAGCCAAAACAACCTTGGCTCTAAACTCGTTATCAGCGAGGGCAATGACAAGAAGAAAACATTGAGAGAAGGAGAGACCAAGGGCGGAGCCAAGATAACATACGGCTTCGCTACCTATCTGCGCAAGGCGTTGCCTAATGCTACGTTCGTGGGATTCACTGGTACCCCGATAGACGAGACCGTGCATGTATTTGGTGAAATTGTAGATCAATACACTATGAAGGAGAGTGAGGAAGATGGCATCACGGTGCCAATCAAGTATAATCCTCGCTTGGCTCGTGTGTTCCTCAATAAACAGCAAGCCGCTGAGGTGGAGAAATATTACAAGGAATGCGCCGACGAGGGAGCCAAGCCAGAGGATATCGCCAAGAGCAAGAAAGCAATGGCAAGTATGATGGCCATCCTCGACAATGAAGATCGCATCAAGCGAGTAGCAAAGGATATTGTCGAAGACTACAAGAAGCGTCTCGAAAACACCTCACAACTACAGAAAGCCATGGTGACTTGTGCCGACCGCAAGATAGCCTACAAACTCTACAAGGCAATGAGAGAAATAGAACCAACTTGGTTTGAGCAAAAGAAAGCTCTCGACGAGGATGCCTTGACCACCGAGCAAAAAGACAAGCTCAAAGAAGTAGCATACGTCAACATAGTTTGCACAAGAGCTGACAATGATGACAAGGAACTCTACAAGGCCTTGGGCGACAAGGCGCATCGTAAGTTTCTGGACGCCGAGTTTAAGTCGGAGCAGTCCAACTTTCATATCGCCATTGTGGTAGATATGTGGATTACAGGCTTCGATGTACCAAGCCTTACCATGCTCTACAATGACAAACCACTGAGCAAGCACACCTTGATACAGACCATAAGCCGTGTAAATCGTAAGTACAAGGACAAGGAATTTGGTATCGTCATCGACTATCTGGGCATCAGAGAGGAGATGAAGAAAGCTATGAAGAGATATGGCGGCGACGTAGCACCCAAGGAAGACCTGGAGGTGGCACACGAGATTTTTGCCAACGAACAGCAAATACTCAAAGAAATGCTTACGAAAATGGACTTCTCGATATTCTTTGGTGACGACCATTGGAAAAGACTCCAGTTTTTGCAGGATGCCGCAGAGTATATCCTTGCCAATACAGTGGAAAAGAAAGGCGAGGTGTCGTTTATGAAAAAATATCAAGGACACGTAAAACGTCTTCGTTCCGCTTATAATATCTTGAATCCAGCTGGCGAACTCGATGAGAAGGAGAGTGGTTGGGCGCAGTGCTTCATGGGTATTTCTGCCTATGTGAGCAAGATGACCACAGGCGTGCATCATACCGAGGAAATGAACAAGCACGTGGAGAAGATGGTGCAAGAGACGATATTCAGCAGTGGCGTGGAAACGCTGTTTGACGATAAAGGCGAGGAAGAAAACATCTTCAGCGACGCTTTTATCGAGGAGTTGGATGACGTGAAAATGCCATATACTAAGTTCCAACTACTCATCAAGCTCATCAAGAAAGCCATACAGGCTTATCGAAAGACCAACAGATTGCAAGCCGAGAAATTTGAAACCATGTTGCAGAAGGTGATAGACGAATATAATACACGTGACAACTTGACATTTACCAATGATGTTGCCTCCGACACTATTGATGCTGTTGCTGGCATCGTAGATGACAAAATAAAGAACCTTACCGGAAAACTCGTGGAACTATTCAAGGACTTGAAGGCAGACAGCCAGAAGTTCAAAGAACTGGGCATCACCTTCGAGGAGAAGGCATTCTACGATGTATTGGTAAACGTGCGTGACACTCATGGCTTTGAGTATTCAGACGAACGTTGCATTGCTCTCGCCAAGAAGGTGAAATTGTTGGTGGATGATATGACGGTATATGCCGACTTCATCAACAACAACAACTTGAAGAGCCGCCTTGCTGACGAACTGATGAACCTCATCTATAAGGAGGGCTACCCACCAGAATGGAGTGAAGATGTCTTCCAAAAAGTCTTGAAGCAAGTAGATAACTACAAAAATAGGCAGTAAGCATAGATTAGAAATCAGCAGTGCAGAGCACTGCACCTACCATAAAAATTCCATAAAAGTAACAGGGAGAAGTGATGCTGCAAGAATGCTCACTTTTCCCTCTTTTTTGTCAAAAATCTAAAAATCAGAAAAATAATAGTACTCATATTACGAATTAAGGAATCGTAGTACACGCCTCTATTTCGCTCTTTCTTTGTAATTTCACACCGAAATTTAAAAAAGAAATTATGGGAAAGGGACGTAGTTACATGAATTCATCTGCCGACGACTATATGAGAGGCAAGGTTGTCAAGGAAGTGGGAGCACTCCTTGACCACATACTAGTGGAGGAAATCACAACCCCCACAATAATAAATTTGGAGTTTGGCCCTGCTTACGATACCACCAGAAAACTAAGGCAGCATGATGCCTCAATATTTTTTGAGACCATCAGACAATTCTGCTACGTCATTGGATACTATCTCTACCAGGAAATAGAGGCGGTGGAGAACTATAAGAAATATGTAAGGGAAAGGGAATCCAAGCTTACTATGCTGTATGAGATGAAAGAAAGATATAAGAAAATTTACGGAATGCAAGCCGCAGTGGTTCTCAACCTTATGCATAAGGGAAAGGATTTGCTGGCTTTAATGAAGTAAATATAAGTGAGTTTTTCCGCCCCACTATGTGTTAGCGAACTCATTTTGGGGCTAATTCTAATCTATAAAACAAATACCCAAAAAAAGAAAGTAAAAGCTGATAAAATCGGAGACCAACTGTCCCCTAAGGGTGTATTCCCTTATAGTACTCCTGGCATTTGCTTGTTCCAGCAAAATTGTTAGCGCAAACAAATTCTGATGTCCTCTACTAAGGAACGAGCGACAAAGAACTTAATTACTAACTACTATAAATTTCGAATTATGGGGAGATTTATAATCAAGCTTGTGCGCTTGATACTGAAACATGGGCGATTCGGCCTTTTTTGCGTGGTCATTCAATTGAATGGCAACAGCAAGTATATTGAGTATACTTACAATTTGAGACGCTCCCTCCTGTGGATATAAGTGAACACATACACTTACTGGTAGATGTTGCCATGCAGGAAAGAGATTATCATGATGCGCTCGTAGTTCGTCGATTCTTGGAGACCTTTAACAGAAAAGACAATCATTTGGTTGAAGCTGAGCTTCCCAGGCTTGATGCCTATATCGACACTCTGGATGGCTATTATGAATACCTGGAGCAAAGGAATAAGAAACCATTGAAAAATGGTTCCAGAATCGGCCGAAAAAGAGATTACCTTTTTGTGACTGACGAAGCATCTTCTTTAAAAGATGAAGAGGCGACCGCCGAGCAAGCCTCTTCATTAATAGAATTTCTCACCCTAAATGGTCTGGATACTATGAGTACCAGTGCAAGCAAGTCCTCACCGTTGAATATCGCAATATATGCGTTTATCAGATATTGGAGAAGAAAGGGCATCCTGGCACCGCAGCATATCGTCAGTGCCAATGCCATTTATCGATTTCTTACCGATGATTGCCATATCCGAAGAGAAGTTACGATAAAATCGTTCAACAATGTCTTCAATCATTGTGAGGACATAAAAAATCAGGAAATGGATGATAAAGTGGCTGATTTCTTTGCCCATAGATGATTTTTTTTATGGGACAAATATTAATCCTATTTATCCTAAATGTCCCATGGACGTATTTACCCTATCTTTGCACCCGTAATTAGACAAGTAAAGTCTGGTTGCGGGCGTTTTTTGTTTATAGGAATCCGGTACCGTTCCTGAAACTGAAATTTGGCGAATATCTCGCAGTCCAACCCATAAATATTACATATTAACATGATAGAAAATGCTTATGTGTTTTACCATCCGCAGTATGGCGGATTGAGAGTGGTGCGCAACGACGAAGGGTTGTTCTTTTGCATCGAAGACTTGGTTGCCATCTCAGATATCGGCAGAGATAAATTGTTCACGGTATTAGCCGACACGGAGGGGAAAGTGGTCGAAATGTGTGTGGAAGAGCTAAACAAAAAGGTACCGAAGGATATTAAACCTCGTTTGTTTTTTGGTGAATTCTTTTCCAATGCTGACAAGGTGAAACGAAATTGTAAATTAGCCTGGAGAAGTATGATATTGAAAGAAGCCTATTGTAACCCTCTGGGAAAGCCGATGGACATCCGATATGCTACCGACGGCCTGTATATCAACGGTATGCGAATCAACTAACATTATTAATCTTTTAAACAAGTGATTACAATTATGAAACAAGCAGCAAAGAAGCAACTCTTCAACGCCCAGAAGGTGGACGGAGCCATCATCAGTGAAGAAAACGGTACCATCGCCTTCCGCAAGGCGCCATGGAACGATACCGAAGTTATCTGCGAACAGCCTAAGGTGATACCGGGCAGAATGTTTTGCTCTGGCGAGAGGGGAGGCGACGAGTTCGACTTCAAGCCTTACGAGCATACTGGCGAGAAGATCTTCGAGGAAATCTTCAAGACCAAGCATGCCGTGGTGCGCACCACCAAGCGCATGGTGCAGGTGAACTATACCTTCAGCCGAGACCTGGACAAGCAGGACATGCTGCGCTACCTCAAGGCAGAGCACAAGGAGCTGATTACCGGATTCAAGAATGCAGACATCAAGGGGTAATTGATAATGAATAATGTATAATGTATAATTTAACACTTAACATTCAAAAAAACAATGGAACATATTATAGCATATAATCCGTACAAGAATGGCAATAAGGGGAGCGTAAGCTCCCAGCCACTCTCGGTTTACGACAAGACCATCGCTTATCCCTGGATGGCAGACCTGGTAGCTGCCATCCGTGGGGGTAACGATGAACTGAAGAAGCAGCTGCCTTTCCGCTGCGCTCACTACTACCAGTTCCGAGACAACAGACGCTCGCAGAAGAACGCCGTGCCCGAAAGCTTCCTCTTTCAGACCACCATCGACGTGGACGATAAGAAATATGTGGACAAGGCGATAGAGAAGGCACGTGAGCTGAACTGCAGCAATACCATCTGGAAGGGTGCCCTGCTGCACCTGGAGTACTCTGCCCGCAAGAAGCTGCACATCGACATCCGTATGCCCGTGGGGATGACTATCGAGGAGACGCAGCGAGCCTATTGCGAGGCACTGGGCGTGCCCTACGACGAGAGCTGCATCACGCCCGAGCGCATGCTCTTCATCACCGACAAAGAGTCGGAAATATATCGCTCGCCCCATTGGTACGAGGTGCTGCCACAGGAAGAGCTTGAGAAGCGCAGACAAGCCTACCAGGACCGTGGGCTCACCATCGACGGAAGAATCCAGCAAGGCACCCAGCCCCAACCGTTCAACATTCAAAACTCAACATTCAAAACTCAACAAAATGTTCAAGACAATCGACTTTCGGGCTCTGACAGCCATCACGCTGTTTCTTCTGGCTCTACTATTCAGCCTGCCCAATCTTGTGACAGCAATGCTGCTCATGCTGCTCATCTCAGCCCTGCTGGAACTCCTCAGGATGCTGTCGCAGTGGCAACCGGCAAGAACCTCGCAGCCTTCGACCTCTTCCGCAATGCGGCTGGTCTGAAGGACGTAGATATCAACTCCCAAGGCTCCCGTCACTCATCGCTCCTGGCGATTATGAGCGCAGGCGCATCGAGAGTGATGCCCGAAGACGAACTGAAGGCGGTGGTGGCGCAGAAGATGCCTGCCTTCTCGCAGGAGCGTGACTGTCAGCAGCTCATCCACGACTTCTATGCGAAATATGGTGACAGTTCGAAGCCGATGTCGCAAGCCGTGATCCGCATCAATGCCCAGGCGGAGAAGTCCTCTCAGAAGAATGCCGTGGCATTCCAATCCGCAAGTTCCATGGGTTCCGAAGGCGGCACGGATTCCAATGCGGAAGATGATAAAATCGCTCCGCCTCCGATGCCCGAAAATCTCCCGAAACTCGTGAAGCTGCTGCTATCAAAGACCCCGGACATCTACAAGCCTGCCGTGGCACACGCCATCTTCCCGCCACTTGCCACGCACCTCTGCAAGACCACCTTCAAGTATATCGACAACGTGGAGCACGAGGCTACCCTGATGTGCTGTCTGCTGGCGGGCACGGGCGCAGGCAAGAACTGTGTGCAGATGCCTATCAACATGATTATGGAGGACATCAGAAAGCGAGACCGTGAGAACCTCAACAGGGAGAAGGAATGGAAAGAGGAGGTGACACGAAAGGGAGCCAACAAGGACAAGCGCAAGCGCCCGGAAAACCTCATCATCCAGGAGATTGACGCTGATATGACCAACCCGGCATTCGTCATGCGCACGGCTGAGGCTCAGGAGCATTTCCTCTATACATCGCTCAACGAGATAGACCAGTTCGATGCCCTCAAGGGACAGGGCAACCAGCAGTTCAAGATTATGTGCCTTGCCTTCGACCCGGGCAACCAATATGGTCAGACGCGCGTGGGCACATCGAGCGTCACCGAGCGCATCACCATCCGGTTCAACTGGAATGCATCGACCACGGTCCAGCTGGGGCAGCGATATTTCTCGAAGGTGCTCACCGACGGACCTATCAGCCGCATCAACTTCTGTACCATCCCAGAGCGGGAAATCGGTGCCGAAATGCCTGTATACGGCGAATATGACGATGCCTTCAGAGAAGCACTCAAACCGTACATAGAGAATCTGTGCAAGGCGTCGGGTAGGATAGACTGCGCTGAGGCTTTCGCCCTGGCAGAAAAGCTGAAGGAAGAGAACGCTGACTTTTCGCGCATGTCGCAAAACAGGGTGTTCGAGAATCTTTCCTTCCGTGGCAACGTAATAGCCTTCCTCAAGGCTTGCGTGCTATACGTGGCAAACGGCTACAAATGGGAACCCGAAATAGAAGAGTTCATCAGATGGAGCGAGAGCTACGACCTGTGGTGCAAGATGATTTTCTTTGGCGCAGGCATAGCCAAGGCTAATGAGGTAGGAGAGAAATCGAGCAAGCGTGGACCAGCCAACCTGCTGCAGCAATTGCCTGACACTTTCACCTACACGCAGGCTGAGATGGTGCGCCTGCAGAACGACTTCGGCAAGAAAGGCACGGCGATGATGCTGAGAAACTGGGTGAACCGCCATTACATCGAGAAAATTCCTCCGAAGGGAGCAAATGCCGACGGAGCTGACGGAAAGCAGGGCGGAAAGGTATTCAGTATTCAGTTATTCAGTTTTAAGAAGCTATTATTCCGTTCCGACGGACTCGATCTGAGAGGTTTTAACGTAAAATAGTTTAACACATAACATTCAAACAAATGGAAATAGTATTAAAGCGTATAGCTAAAAAAGGAACTTATACCATAGGCAGACTCTATCTGCTGACCGATGCAAGCGTAATTCGTAACTCGCTGCCTGGTAAGAAGATAGACGACAAGAGTAAATTGGTTCATACCTTTGACAGCCAGCTGCTGTCCAAGGATACATATCTCTGCGATACCATGGAGCCTACATGGCGCAATCTGTTGGGTATCAAGCTAAAGCCAGAGGAAGTGGATGCCCGCTATAGCCGCAAGAGCGGCGTGAAGGCTCGTAAGATACCTGGTCATACGGCCATTCCTGAGGGATCATATCCCGTGGTCATATCGTATTCGCCAAGATTCAAGCGTTGGCTGCCATTGCTGCTGGGCGTGCCGAATTTCGAGGGCATCCGCATTCATGCAGACAATTATCCTGACGACACGCAAGGCTGCATCCTCGTAGGGGAGAATAAGCTCGAGGGTATGGTGGTGAACTCCCGTATCTGGCTGCAACGACTCATCAACGCCATGATTGCGGCTCGCGACCGAGGCGAAAGTATCTGGATTACTATCCAATAGGCTACAAGTGATAAACAGATGAGGGTGTATCATAAATACATGATCACCCTCTTTTTATCTTTTAAAAGTATAAAGGCAGGAACGCCTAACGGACTTGCGTTACTTATTGCACCTAACGGACTTGCATATCTCCCTAGCGCCTAACGGACTTGCGAGCCTGTATTATGGACTTATAACATAGCCTCATTTATACTTTTTATTACTTTCCGATGCAGAAGTGCTTGAAGATATTATTCAGCGTTTCCTGACTGCTTATCTGTCCACCGGTGATTTCTCCCAACTCTTCCAGCACCATCTTGAGGTCTTCGGCTATGATGTCGCCACTCATGCCCATATCCATCGATTCCAATACTCGGGAGAGGGATTCGTCGGCACGGAGCAATGCTTCATAATGGCGGGCACTCGTCACAATTACATCGTTCTCCGTAATCTCCGGAATGTCGGCTGCCCTGACGAGAGCCTGCTCCAAATCAGAAACGTTTTCGCCAGTACGGGCACTGATATTCAAGATAGAAACATTCTCATCTGACAATGAAATGGAAGATGAAGTCTGGCTATTCTCATCTGATGGAAGCAAAGCCTTATCAAATGAAATCTCATCGATTTTATTGAAAACCATCAGCATTTTCTTGCCCAGATTCTTCTCCTTCATATCCTCTATTTCCGCTTCCGTAGGCTGTGCATCAAGGAGCCAGATCACTATCTTGGCCTCTTCCATCTTCTGATAGGTGCGCTCGATTCCGATGTTCTCCACCACATCATCCGTCTTGCGGATTCCAGCAGTATCGATAAAGCGGAAGGTGATTCCGTCGATGAGGGTCGTATCTTCTATGACGTCTCGGGTAGTGCCGTGGATATTGCTCACGATGGCCTTTTCTTCATGCAGCAGGCGGTTGAGTAGGGTGCTCTTGCCTACATTCGTCTTGCCCACGATGGCCACAGGAACGCCCTGTTTCAGCGCATTTCCGGTCTCAAAGGAATGGGCGAGGGTGGTAATCTTCTTTTCTATTTCTGCAGCCAAGGCACGCAGTTCGCTGCGGTCGGCAAACTCCAGTTCCTCATGATCGCTGAAGTCCAATTCCAGTTCGAGCAGGGAGGTCATCTTCAGGAGTTTTTCGCGCAAAACGATCAATTCACTGCTGAAATGTCCCTTCAACTGGCTGAGCGCCATCTGATGGGTCGCCTTGTTGGTAGAAGCTATCAGGTCTGCCACTGCCTCAGCCTGCGAGAGGTCCATCTTGCCGTTCATATAGGCACGACGGGTATATTCGCCCGGTTCTGCCTGGCGACAACCTACCTCTATGAGGCGCTGAAGAACTTGCTGAAGAATGTATCGGCTACCATGGCAGGAAATCTCCGTGGAATCCTCGCCCGTATAACTGTGGGGCGCTCTGAACACGCTCACTAAGACATCATCTATCGTATGGCCATCCTTGTCTTTGATTTCTCCATAGTGAAGGGTGTTGGGTTTAGCGGCAGACAGTTGCTTCCCGCTAACAGAAACGAACACCTTGTCTGTAAGACGGATGGCTTCACTACCACTGAGTCGGATGATTCCGATGGCGCCTCCAGCTGGAGTGGCAAGGGCGCAAATACATTCTTCTGAGTTTGTCATTTATCTATCCTTTTTATATATTTCCCTTTTAAATTTGTACTTTTTTACCTTTTTACTTTTTTACCTTTTTACCTTTAAAAAAGCCTTTCAACTATATTCTGTCGAGCACCACCTTGATCAGATTGTCGATCGTGCTCTTATATCCTGTATTTGCACGCTTGGCGCGGCGGTTGGCTATTACCATGCAGCAGGTTAAAGCCTTATGGCCGAGCAGCAGAGAAAGGCCAGCAAGCGCAGAGCTTTCCATCTCGAAGTTGTTGACACGCAATCCTTTATACTCGAATGCCTCAATCTTTGCATTAAGTTCCGGATCGGCGAGCGGAGCACGGAGTTCTCTGCCCTGAGGGCCATAGAATCCGCCACAGGCAATGGTAATTCCTCTCACCATATCATCGGCAGCAATCTGTTCCAGCAACTCCTTATTATTATCTACGCAGTATGGATTTCCTATCTGGTCTATCCACTTCACCTGGCGCTTGAATTCAGCCTCTGTCTCGAGGTCACAGATCTCATTGCGGCGGGCATAGAAATTGATGAGTCCGTCGAAACCGATACTCTTCTGTGAAGCCACAAAGGTGCCTTCCGGACACTCTGGCTGCAAACCGCCGCAGGTGCCGATGCGCACGAGGGTGAGGGTGGTGTGCTCAGGTTTCTCGGTGCGGGTCTTGAAGTCGATGTTCTTCAAAGCATCCAACTCATTGACCACAATATCTATATTATCGCATCCGATACCCGTACTCTGCACGGTGATGCGTTTTCCCTTATAAGTACCCGTAATGGCATGGAACTCACGGCTTGAGACCTCGCATTCCTTCTCCTCAAAGTGGGAGGCAACGAGAGCCACTCTGCCAGGGTCGCCTACTAATATAACCTTATCAGCCACTTGTTCTGGGCGCAAATGAAGATGGAAGCAACTGCCGTCTTCATTGATAATCAATTCTGATTCTGCGAAATACTTTGCCATATTTTTCTCGTGTTTAATGAATGATATTAAAATTTTTAAAATACAAAGATAGAAAAAAATTCTGATACGTGGTTCTTTCTTTAAGAATTATTATAGAAATCCGTCACAATCCATGTGATAAAAAGAAAATTGTAGGCTTACACGAAAAAATTCCGCATTTTTTTTGTCGTTTCAAAAAAAAAGAGTACTTTTGCCCGCAGAAATCAATTATTCAACAAAACAAAACTCTAATAAATGAAACAGACAATTTTGGTAACAGGTGGTACTGGTTTCATAGGAAGCCATACTACAGTAGAGTTGCAACAGGCAGGCTATAACGTAGTGATCGTAGATGATCTTTCAAATTCTAAGATTGAAGTATTGGACGGCATTGAGAAGATTACAGGTATTCGCCCAGCTTTCGAGCAGGTGGATTTGCGTGACAAGGCTGCCACAGAGGCTGTATTCCAGAAATATCCAGCTATCGAAGGTATTATCCATTTCGCTGCCAGCAAGGCAGTAGGCGAGAGCGTGCAGAAGCCATTGCTCTATTACCGCAACAATATCGTATCGCTCATCAACCTTCTGGAACTGATGCCTAAGTACGATGTCAAGGGAATCATCTTCTCTTCCAGCTGCACCGTTTATGGTCAGCCAAAGCCTGAAAACCTTCCTGTTACCGAAGAGGCTCCTCATCAGAAGGCCACCTCTCCTTATGGAAACACCAAGGAAATCAACGAGCAGATTATCGCCGACTACATCCACAGCGGTGCTAACATCAAGAGCATCGTGCTGAGATATTTCAACCCAATCGGCGCACACCCATCTGCAGAAATCGGCGAGTTGCCAAACGGCGTTCCAAACAACCTTATCCCTTACGTTACTCAGACTGCGATGGGCATTCGCAAGGAACTCACCATCTTCGGCAATGACTACGATACTCCTGACGGAACCTGCATCCGCGACTACATCTATGTAGTGGATCTGGCCAAGGCTCACGTAGCTGCCATGGCTCGCGTACTGGACAAGGAGACTGAGCCTATCGAGTACTTCAACATCGGTACTGGCAACGGTAACTCTACTCTGGAAATCGTTGAGACTTTCGAGAAGGCTACCGGCGTGAAACTGAACTGGAAATATGGTCCTCGTCGCGAGGGTGATATTGAGAAGATCTGGGGCGACTGCACCAAGGCCAACGAGGTGTTAGGCTGGAAGGCTGAGGCTAAGTTGGAGGATGTTTTGGCTTCTGCATGGAAATGGCAGGAGAAGCTTCGCGCTGACGGAATTATGTAATTCAATATATTAAATAATATTAAAAGTAGAACTTGAATCATATCAGGTTCTACTTTTTTTATTACTTTTGCAATATCATCTTAATCCATAAATAATAAGCGCTTATGACAAGAAAATTACTTTATATACTGTTCGCTTCAGCTATGCTGATGGGCGGCAATTTCAAGGCTGCAGCTGACCCTATCATCGAAGTAAATGTTACCGACTTCAATCAGATAGGAATCAATTTTAATAATGGCGTGTTGCATATTACCGGTGCAGCAGGGCTCAGCGTTTCTGTCTATAACATCGTAGGCCAGAAGGTTTATGAGGGAAGAATTGACAGCAGCGACAAGAGAATAGAGTTGAACCTACCAGCCAATTGCTACATTGTGAAGGTGGGTTCTGTGGCTCGTAAAATCAGTGTGAAACGATAGTATTAATGTGAAAATCAAGAGGATTTTATATAATTTGTCCTTGTTGTTTTTCCTCTTTTCCTCATGTGAACTCTTTTCTTCATGTGAGGAAAAAGTGGTTTGTACTACCAGAAACGTGACACTTGAAGACTACCGGAAATTCGGAGACGACTGTATGTCTATCCGTTCGATGGAGGTGAGAAATGTCATAGACAGTCTGATAAGAAACGATAAGGACGAACTGGCGGCAGACATTCGCACAAGAAAGTATTATCGACAGGAGGGCAACTTCTTGTGGATTAATCGTCATGGCCTTACCTCTCAGGCCGACACGCTGCTCAGATATCTTCAGACCGTAGGAGAAATGGGATTTTCACCCAACAGATTCTGCGTAAAGGACATCCAGAACGACATCCAAATCACACGCGAGATGGGGTTTGACGAAGCTCATCCCATCAATCACGTCTTCGGCAGATTGGAATACAAATTGACCAAGGCTTATCTGAGATACGCTACAGGACAGAGATTTGGCTACACGAATCCTTCTTTTCTGCTCAACAGGCTCGACACACTCAAGCCGCACAGACCAGACACCATCCGCAGACCGGTAAGATACAGAGGTCTTTTCGACATCAAGATGGATTTGCCAGATGATGGTTTTTATCAAATGGCCCTGCGCAAGATAGAGAAAGATTCCGTTCCGGTTTTCCTCAGCGAAATTCAACCTGCAGGCACTTTCTATCGTGAACTGGCCAAGGAAGTTGCCGCTAAACAGGGTTCGAAAGACTGGCAAGCCAAGCTGCTCTGCAACATGGAGCGGGCAAGATGGCGACTGAAAGACTATCCGCAGAAGCACAAAAAATACATCATGGTGAACATCCCTTCCTTCCATCTGATGGCCGTTGACGATAAAGACACGCTCACCATGCGCATAGGTTGCGGAACTACAGAGACCAAAACCCCTTTGCTCACCAGCTCCATCAAGCGCATGGACGTGAATCCTGTGTGGATTGTACCGAGAAGCATCATCGAAAAAGACATGATTCATTACTTCAGCCGTTCCTATTGCAAGCGCCGCGGTTTTTACGTCATGGACAGACGGACAGGCAAGGAACTGAATATGAACCAAGTACACGCAGGATTACTTCGCGATCCGATGTACGCAGTGGTGCAAAGAGGAGGAAAGGGCAACAGTCTGGGCAGACTGATTTTCAGATTTGACAATAATTTCTCCGTCTATCTGCACGACACCTCCAACCGCGATTTCTTCAAGCAGCAGAATAGGGGAGTTTCTCATGGCTGCGTAAGAGTGGAAAAGCCTTTCGAACTGGCCAAGTTCATTCTGAAGGACAAGAGCGAGAAGTTTTTAGATAATCTCAACTACTGCATGACAGCTGATTCGCTGAACGACAAGAAGAGAATCATCCACTCCATCAAAGTGGAACCCGCAGTACCCTTGTATCTGGCTTATTACACCATCTATCCAACGAAAGGAAACACTCCAGCAGGATGGTCGGAATATCCTGACGTATATGGATTCGATAAGGCCATTTACCAATATCTCATAAAAAATTACCGTTAAATGAAGAGTATTTCTGATAATGAACTGGTTTACATGCTCCGGGAACCTGCCACCAGAAGGGAAGGGTTCTCGGCCATGGTGCAACAATATAGCGAGCAACTGTATTGGAAGGTTCGCCATATCGTACTCACTCATGAAGACGCCAATGATGTTTTGCAGAATGTTTTTCTAAAAGCCTGGAAAAATTTGGAAACTTTCCAGGGCAAATCTTCCTTCAGCACCTGGCTTTACAGGATTGCGGTCAATGAATCGCTCGACTTTCTCAGAAAAAAGAAGCTGGAGGGAATGGCCAGCGAGATAGAAAATGCGGGAGTAGCCAACCAGCTATTGGCAGACAACTATTTTGATGGCGATGAAACACAGGCCCAACTGCAGGAAGCCGTCTCTAAACTGCCCGAAGTTCAGCGCACCGTTTTCACGATGAAATACTTCGAGGACATGAAATACTCAGAAATCAGTAAGATACTGAACACCAGTGAAGGAGCCCTGAAAGCATCGTATCATCTGGCCGTGAAAAAAATCACGGAATATTTTGAGAATAAAGATTAAACTTTTTCTAATCAGTTACGTCAGATATAATAAAAGGAGAAGATGTATGAAGAAAGAAGAAAAAATATTGATTGATAAGTTTGGTAAAGCCAATCATTTTTCTGTTCCGGAAGGTTATTTTGAATCCTTTACGGATCAGATGATGGATTTGTTGCCAGAATCAGAAGCTCGCGTTATAGAGATGCGCCCTGCCACATGGTGGAACCGTCTGCCTATCAAAAAGGTGGCTGCAGCCGTTGGAACTGTACTGGTTATAGGTGCCGGCAGCCTTTGGGTGGGCAATCATACTCATTCAGACAAGGGGAACACAGTATCCTCCTGCCCATTACATCAAGCTACCACTGGTTCTGAATATGGCACTTTCGACCAGATGGCTGATTACACCATGATGGACAATCAGACGATTTATGCTTCGCTGGTGGGAGAAAACTTTTAAAAGCAGTAAAGAACAATGATGAAGAAAAATATTTTAAAATGCAGTATGGGACAGATCTTGAGAACAACCGTGCTCATGATTCTGATGTTGTGCACTTTTGGTGTGGCTAACGGTCAGCACAGAAAGCGCCCTCCATTCAATCCTGCAAAATTTGAGGCAGATCTGGAACAGTTCATCACAGTCAATGCCTGTCTGTCCCCATCCCAGGCAGCTTCATTCTTCCCGGTTTACCGCCAGATGATGAAGAAGCAAAGAGCGCTTTTTGATGAAATGCGCCGACTCCGCATGATCAATCCGAAAGACAATGAAGCTTGTGAAGAGGCTATCAGAAAACAGGATGAACTGGATATTCAAATCAAACAGTTGCAGCAGGAATATCATGGAAGATTTCTCATGATGCTACCTGCCAACAAGGTATTATCCATCATCAAAGCCGAAGAAAAATTCCACAGACAGATTTTCAAGAAAATGAAATAGTTCTTCTGTCATCGAGAATTGTTTTCTTACAAGAAGGAATCCCTTTTTCCAGCAAGATAAAACTGCAAAAAGAATAGATAAACCCCACAAATTGAATCGCAAAAGTATTTATATGGAATATTTTTGCGATTTTTTTTTGTTCTTTCCAGTAAATATTGTAATTTTGCAGTTCAGAAACAATTTACATAATAAGATAATGTATAGAACGAATACTTGTGGAGAGCTCAGACTCTCTGATGCAGGCAAGG
>OBRT01000162.1_pt1 | contig 21120 bp, 15 predicted proteins | sample 1494891 | NCBI WGS metagenome assembly OBRT01 (sample SAMEA3360688, study PRJEB22359) | human gut metagenome | biome: ENVO:urban biome; feature: ENVO:human-associated habitat; material: ENVO:feces | place: Bangladesh | collected 2011 | reverse complement strand
ACACCAACTTATTTAACTCTGCATTTTTATCTGCTGCCTTGGATTTAAGTTTCTTAATCTTCTCCAGAGCAGTTTCTTCATTGATCTTTTTTTTATCTAGACTATGAAACAGTTTTCCTGCTTCTGCATTGTATTCAGTATAGAATTTGTAAAGTTCATCCAATGATTGGATATCTTTTTCAGGGAGGATAACTTTCGGAAAGACTGATTTTGCCGTACTTGATATAAAAATCACAGCAGCTGTGATTGTTGTCCCCTTGTAAATACTTAATGCTGAGAGCAATGTGCATAATGCGGCGAGTACAGGAATCAAAACTTTATATAGCAGTTCAATTCTTCTCTGTATTGTCGCATACTTTCGTGCGCATATTGCATTAGCATGAGATTGTGTTATCTCTTCCCATATCAAATTCCTTACTATCATACATTTGCCTTCTTAAGTTTGTTGACACAATTTGCTGTTACATAAATATACATGTCAATGCACATTGGTATAAGTAAATCAAGCTGTTGCTCATCTATGAGTTGACCATTATGGGATTCCTCATTTCTGAGTTTTCGAAGCCAGCCAAGTTTTTCTTTAATCTCCTGCAGTTCAGGTTCTCTGCTGTATTTTAACTCTTTGAGGCAGTCAAAGGCAAAAATGGCATTGGAAAGCGTTGCTCTTTTTCCTTCTTGTCCCACAATTTCCTTTTTGTTTATTAAGTAATACAGCTTTTTCAAATAAACCTCAAACTTTTGAACTAAAATATTTAAGTTCATCCTCTTGTCATTTACAGATAGATGCACTGAGCGACATTGTGTATTTAAAGATTCCTTTAACAGCGTATCGATTCCATCCAATGAAGGTAATGACTCTGTGTTAAGAACCTTGAATAGAGTATTCACACTATCTTTGAATGGTGGAAGTATGCTTTTAAGTCTTTCAAATCTACTTTCAAATTCACTCAAAAGATATTCTTTAAGCTTATCTTCATCATAAGAAGGCTTAAGAAGTTCCTTTACTTTTTTGATTAAAGCTTCTTCGTCAAACTCACTATTGTTGTCTTTTGAATCATCAGCTCCTGTAACATCAAAGTCAAAGTCGCCGGCTGTTTCATCAGACTTAACGAGATTGTCAATGAATGCAGCAAACAGTTGTCCTTCATTATCTGTTAACAACTTACGGAAGACATCAACATTTGGAAAATCTCCTCTGTTTTTGACTCTGCGACCATATCTGTTTTGAGCTTTGTGATATTGTTCTAATTTCTCATCTTCAGAAAATTGATCATCTTTGAGGAAAGCGCATAACTTTTCATCCTGAGAGAATTCTTGATACATTAACCCGATTTCCTTCAGCCAGACTTGTGCCTGTTGGGCAGACATCTCTTCTTCCTCATTTTTATTCTTCAGTATTTGGATAATTTCCTCAATTGTCTTAAGCTTCTTTTTTTTATCCTTTGGTATTCCAGGTCTATGGTGACCTTTATGTTGTTCCTCTGGATCCTCATCTTCCATTGTTATACCAGGGAGTTCATCACTATCTACTACTTCATATTCATAGCTCTTTCCATCTTCTGTTTTCGTTGCATCTTTATATATGTTACAGAATTTATGCCAAAAATCGAGGAAGATTTCATCCTCATATTTAGCATCGTAGTCCACGATGTTCTTTAGCATACGTAGAGTTGAAGCATATTGCCCAACCTCAAATCTTAGAAGCTTGGCCGGATTAATTTCTTCTTTGTACCCCTCATCGCCTGGGTGCAAATCTCTTTCCTGGTTATAGAGTCTGATTTGTTCTGCATTGCTGAAGCAGTTCTTTATCCACTCTCTGATATCACCTTCCATGTTGAGGATGAATTCTGCATCATCTCTTTGGCCTTTGAAAAGGTTATACCATTTTGTTGACACTTCACTCATGAGTAGTTGCTTGTATAGTTTGGCTATATTGCGCATTTCTTCCTCAGGATTGAAAGTCGATACAACCATGTCGCAGTATTTCTTGAATGCAAGCTTGATGTTTTTGACATTTACGTGCTTCCAAGAAAAGTCTATGATATGACATTCTTCTTTATATTTGCATTTTCGATTTACTCGGCTGATAGTCTGGATGGCATTGATATCAGAGATTTCCTTGTCCAAAAATAATGTATGCAACTTTTGCTCATCAAAACCTGTTTGCAATTTGTCCACAACTATAATAAGGCCGTTTTTCTGATTTTTGAAATTTTCTATGGCCTTTGTTTCACTTACCCCACCATTTAATGTAGAGCAAGCTTGATGGCTTTGGCTGTCACTATATATGATTACAATAGGAGCATCCTTAAACTTTACGTATTTTTTGTCCTTACATTTTTCCTCGTACATCTGCTTGATGATGTGGAAATACTTGATTGCAACCGGAATAGAAGAAACGGCAAGCATCGCTTTACCTGTTCCTTTAATCTTTCCATAAATGAGGGTCACGAGTCTATCCACCAAGAATTCTGCTATCTTTCTCATTCTTGGTTCAAATTCATAGATTTTTTGTTTGTTTTCTCTAATTTCAGCTTCATCTTTGTCCTCAAGCTCTTTGGGAAGCTCAAATTTAACAGGCACATTATATGGAATAATGTGCTTTGTTGGGTCCAAGATATAGCCATCCGCAATGGCTTCCTTCATACTGTAATAGTCGAATGGAACCCAAAGAGGAACAATGTTAGCACTGCGGAACTCTCCAAACCTTACTAGGGTTTCGTCATTTGGCGTTGCTGTGAATCCAATAAGTAAATTCTTTTTTATATATTCTCTGCCATGTTTGTTGAATGAATCTTGAATTTTCTCAAAGATGTTAATCATTTCTTTGTTGTTGTCGCCAGAGTTGCTGCGGTGAATCTCATCAATCAAAAATGCAACGCGCATTTTTTGTAGTTTCTTGTCAGCATGGTCTAGGGCTTTTTGCAATTCAAGGAACTTTTGTATATTGACAACAATGATACGACGGTTACTGTCCAATGCTTTTATAAATGTCTCTTGGTCTGTAGCCTCAATAAACATCGATTTGTCTATGTTCATGTTGCGCATAGTGGTATCAAGTTGGTCTCGAAGTTGCAAACGGTCAACAACTAACATGATTTTATCAAATGCGTACTCACCGTTATATCTATAGTCCTTCAGTTGTAATGCTGTCCATCCTATGATATTGCTCTTTCCAAAACCTGCAGCATACTGCATCAGCAGTGAATATACATACATGTTGTTGCAGAACTTCAATCTCTTGGCAATAATCTCCTCAGTCTTTTTTGCTGTTATTCCAAGGGTATGAAGCTTGTCTCTTAGTTTGTTGATATAGTAATTGGGGTCACTCTCATGATCGAGCATTTCTTTAATGCGCATCATGATTTTGTCACATCCAAACTTTTGTTTTGGTCTAGGTGTGATGAGTGTACCTGTGTTACTTGTTCTAACTTTTCCGTTCTTGTCTTTCTTATACTTATAAGCAATCAGGTTATAGTACAGAATTTCCTTTTCTATCATCTTTTTAGAATAGAGTGCTCGCATGACACTTTCGAACTTCTCTGTTTGCTTTTTGATTGAAGGCAAGACAGGGTATTCCTTAAATTGCTTCAAAATATCAGGTGCTAATGACTCGAATTGTGCAGGAATATCTTGTGACAGCTCTTGGTGGATGGAGTCATAGAAAGAGGAAACGCCACGTAAGACATAGGTCTCGTTGATGTCTGACGTAACGAGGTGAATGGCCTTTTCAAAGATGGACATAACCTTTTTCTTTTCCGTGCTAACACTTGGTATAGTTTTTTCGCAATTTGCAAAATTTTGAACTGTACTCAGATAGTCTTTGATAATTTTCCCTCTTCCTTCCTTTTGCGCACTTTGGTTATTTGAAGTAATTTTCAACTCCAAGTAACCGATATAGATGCCATTAAGAAAGAAAGTTAAGTCTGGTCTTACTGTATAGAGTTTATTGTTTTCTCCACATTTTATGGTATGTGTTGATTCCTCGACGACCGAGAATATGTTTTTCTCAAAATCCTCGTCACCTTTGAGTTCTGTGCCCGAAACAAAATACAGAGGTACTGTTTCCCCTTTGAAAGTAATTGTTTTATTCTTATTGATGGCGATGGCAACATTTTGTTTTTCAAGCAAACGCTCCTTAACTGCATTTTTGAGTTCTGCTTGTAACTTCATTTCATCCCCATTGTACTTTTGGAGCAAACGATTCCACATGGCAGGGTCTGCACTTTGTACAAATTCGGCCAAGACGGATGGTATGAACAAATCTTTGCTCACAATGTTTTTTGCGGTTTCGCGATAGCCCAATCCTCCTTCCTTTTCTGAGCGGCAGAAGAACTTTACTACATATTGGTTCTGTATCTTTGTTTCGTCCATTACTCTTTCTGTTTAAACGGTTCTTTTTCCTGTTATAACCTCGTTGATGAGGGATTTCTTGAGTTTGTCAAGAAGAGTAATCTCTTGTGAGATTTTCTCCATGATAGTGTCTATCTTTGAACATTTTTCATCGAGATAGTTGGCTATGGATACTTGCTCCTCATAGGGAGGGTATGGAAGCATGAGTGACAAAACTTTATCTCTTTGTAATTCAGTTTGGTTTGTTGAACCTTTAGACAAGCAATCATTGATCATCTTATACTGGATGCTAAAGAGATAATAGTAATATTTCATTTCATTTCTTTTATCCCTAAATATAGTAACGTGACTGTCAGCAATGAATTTAGCCTGTTTGTCATCGTAATATAGAACCTTTCCAAGCACACCACCACCAGTCGATGCCATAATTAAATCTCCTGGACGTAATAGGGCATCATTATTATAATTGGCTGTATATCTTACATTAGAAATGTCAATATAGCCTTTACTGAATGTTGCTTGATTCATTACATAATATTTACTTATATCTACATATGATGGGGTGCATCCGCGACTTACATATGAGCATATGTCTTTGACTCTCTTCATTTCCCAACTCTGTGGAATCATTCCAATCCAATCAATACCGGTATCTTTCATTGTTGCTGATGGATTAAGCCCATGGAATACTGTATTATAGATAAGTGATACTTTCAACTGCTGAAATTTTTCCTTTTTCTTGCTTAAAAAATAAATTTGTTCCTTTATATTTTTGAGTTTTATGTCAAGATAATCAGAAATGGCCATTTGTCTTTCCAAAGAAGGAATATTGAATGAAAAGTTTTTGATACTTTCAATTGTTAATCCTTCTCGATTAGCCCCATTTTGGGATAGTTTAATTTGCTCTTTGCCACTTGCTGATATCAAGCAATAGTATAGAAACTTTGTTGTTACTATATTCTGTCGAGGACGTATTATACATACATGCTGATTTACATTTCCTCTTATAAAATCTTTTGCTGTAAAATAGCATCTACCAATTGATGCTCCTGTTATATTTAGTAGGACATCATTTGCTAATACTCGGCTTCCTGACATAGAATTATCTATGTCAGGTGATATATAGGCAATATCGTCCATCAAGAAGCCATCATCTGTTACATTTTGGCTTCTAAATAGAGGAATTCCTGCTTTCTGGTATATTTCTGCTCCTCCTTTTGGAGTTATACCACTACCGACTTTTACAGCAAAATCTTTTATTCTTAATCTCATAATTCTAACTCTTTTTCCAAATTCCCAATGATGTCGCTTAATTTGTGAATGTCGGAACTTATAGTAGCAACATTATCCATTTTCTCAGTTGTGTAAAACTCCTTATTGAAATTCACTTCAACTCCGACATTATCTCTTCCTAATTCATATGGCTTAAAGATATACTTTCCCATAAAGTTATCTATGTTGCGCTTATTCTGTTCTGGCGCAGAACTGAATGGGATAATCTCATAGTCACTGGTCTTTCTTGGGATAATTTGTATCTTAACAGACTTGACTATATTGTTGGTGATAGTTGCTTTGAGTGAGATATCGCCACAACCGAGTTCTTTGCTTTTGCCCTCATGATCTTTGTAGTAGATGCTTTGTGAACTTATATCAAGTTTGTACGACTCATTGTTCATAGTTGTTACGATGACATTGTCCTTTTGGTTGCTGTCCATGAGCTTTTTTCCGAGTGCTCGCAATTCTGTACCTGTCATGTTGGTAAAGTTCTCATATACCTCTTCGCCGATGGTCATGGTTGCCGCCTCTTTGATAGGGAATGATTTGTCATCTTTGCACACTGAGTCACAAACAGTCTTTTTGTAATCTGATATTTCTGTCAGAATCAAAGACTGTTTGTTGTAGTAGAAGTACTCTTTGTCATAAACTTTGCTGATAGGGCTATCTGTAAAGTTGACGAGAGCTTCCACTATATCCCTTCTGTTCTCTGATGTCATTTCACGGCGTTTGTCTCCCTTGCTCTTTTTCAGAGGAGACCAGCCTTTGCTTCCGTCAATGAGAATAACTTTGTTCTTTCTCAATGGATCCTTCTTTTTGTTCATAATCCACAGGTATGTATAGATACCTGTGTTGAAGAACTCTTGTTGTGGCAGTTGTATGATAGCTTCAACCCAATCATGGTCGAATATGTACTTACGTATATTACTCTCACCACTTCCTGCATCCCCAGAGAATAGTGAGCTTCCATTATGTACTTCAACAGCAATTCCCTCGTCTGCTAATTTCCATAGAATGTGTTGCATGAAGAGGAGTTGTCCATCACTTATAGAAGGATATCCTGCTGGAAATTGCCCACGTTCGTCTTTTTTGACATCTTTCTCATATCCGCTCCATTTGGTACCATATGGAGGATTTGCAACAATCACATCGAATTCTGTGTTATCGAATGGAACTGTTGTTAGGGTATTGCCATAATGAATGGTAGATTTTTCTCTGAATCTACTTTCTATTGCTGCTAATGCATAAAGGGAGTCATTGTACTCACTTCCATATGTTGCTATGTTGTGATACCCAGCTTCCTTCTCTAATCGATCTGCTACACCATATAGCAGGTTGGCACCTCCGCATGTAGGGTCATATATGTGGATATACTTATTCTTTGGTTTAGTCACTTTTATAGCTACGATTTCGGAAATCAAGCTTATGATGTCATCTGGGGTATATTGTTCTCCTGCAGTGGAAGCGGAGATATCTGCCCACTTACGTTTGATATGCTCTTCCAAAGTTGTAATTGCAGAGTTATCATAAGAAGATAAGTCGATTTTTGCCCAAGTCTGAACTATAGACAAGAGAATTTTTTTTGAGCGGAGTTCTGCTACAATCCCATCTAAGTCTAAAAATTTCTCTTGTGTCTTCTCGCGATCTATGCCAAGGAGTTTTTTAAGGGAGTTGTCAAATTTGTCAATATACTCTTTGAAATCTTGATCGAAAGTATTGTCATTTTTACTGATAGAATCCAAAGTTTTTCCTTGCATGACAATATACTCGTTGTAACCACAATCCTTTTCCCAAAAGGCTTCCTTGAAGTCCTCTGGTTTGTCTTGTGCTGTGTAGCCTTCTTCTTCCTGTACTTTTTTTACTGCATTGAGCATTCGTCCTTCTAGCATTACAAGTGCAAAGAAAGGCATCATGAATTTCGGAAAGTCGCTTTGTTTGATACCTGCTGCTAGCAGTAGGTCTGCCACTTCCCAAATATCACTTTCATAGTGCATGATGTCACTATTTGGTGTCATATTGTTAGTTGTCTCGTTCATATCTTGTTTCATTTTTTATCTGCAAAAATAATTGTTTTCTGTGCAGACTATCTGCACATTTTATATTTGCTTGTTTATTTTCATGCAAAAATACGAAAAAAAATAGAGAATCCATCAATTTTTGGTAATTTTCTTGACTTAGGACTCTCTATTTTCTGGTTTTATTTGCAAAGTTTCTTTTTAACAGCTTTAATTACAGGGGTAATAGCTAATCCCAAGACGCAACCATATATAAAGCTTTTATATTCAATTGGTATGAGTTCAATATTGAAGATAGAATCACAACAAGCTATAATGGGAATGGAGATTGAGACAATTTTGCTTATCACATCAGTCCATGTCTTAAACACTTCCAATTGTTCTTTATGCTTTTGCTTGTTGCGATATTTGCTATATCCAATTTTGGCTACATCATCTCCTTTTTCTGTTAAGGAAATTCCGTTATCACCTGTAAGTCTTATAAATTTTGCTTCTTGTAAATCGGTTATACAATTTTTTATGATAGCTCCACCTTTTTTATCGTCTCTTTCGATATTTTTGATTTCTCTTAGTTTGCCTTTAACGTTTTTGATAGTAGAAGTACCCGAACTATCCTTTAAGATCTGTAAAATAAGGTCTTTAATGCTTTCTAAATTATATACTTGTTTGTCCATCATTTTATTTTAATATTTTGAATTTAGCCCAAAATGGATAACGCTCCATAGTTTTTGGATTGTTATTCTTCTCAACATCAAAGAGTTTGATATTTCCGCCTTCCCATGTTTTTAGGCCTATTGTACATTCTTCGCAATGCCAAATGCCATTCTCGTCTTGTTGCGGAACAAAAGTCTTTCCTTCAAACTTCTGAGGGCATAGCTCTACTGTTATTTTTCTGCATTTGCTCTTGTTCAATTCTATGTTTGAATGTAGCTTAATGTAAGCGTATGACCAGCGTATGACTTCACATAGTTGCAAGGTAAGCCCAAAGATGATATACTTTGAGTTGACGGTAGCAAAGAAGTTTTCCATCTTTTTCATGTTGCTTTCATCTAAATCAGTTGAATCTACTGTATGAGAATGTAGATTTCCCAATTCCAAGATTGAGCGTATGACGGCTTCTATATATGTTGGAATGACTCTATCGTTTTCTTCACCAAATCGTACTTTTGCAATTTCAGCGTTTTTACCAGCTAGAAATAATGAGCACTGGTTAAGGTTTACAACATTGTCAGGAAGACATGAGTCTGGTATAATCCCTACTTGGTGGTAGGTTCTAAATAGATGCTCCAGAACATGTCTTAGCTGATTATAATATGTAGTAGCTTTAAATGTTACATTTTCTGATGGGGAGTGCAAAGCCTTGAGGATAGTGACAAGTGTTGATTTCACTTCGGCATCCATGTGCATTCTTTCTACTGCCTCAAACGTATCATGGTAAGTGTTGATAATTTGGCGTTCTGGCTGCTTATCTACTTCTTTCTTAAGATTTTCGATGAGCTGTTCTTCGTCTCTTCCTTTTGTATAGAAGGAACCTACCATGTCCTTGAAGTTTTCATCTGATTGTAAATCTGCTTGACCTGTCAAGATAAAATAGGGAACCTTTTTTCTTGATACCAGCTGATTTAATCGATTGATGGCATGATGAAGACCTGTTAATTTTGCCGTTTCATTGTCTGATTCGTCAAACATTTTGGCATCCAAAATGACTGCATCCCATTTTTCGATATGCTTTTCAAGCTCTTCCATTCCAGCACGCTGGGTGCGGAATGGAACGAGGTTTACTTGATGATTGAGTTTGCAGTCCAAGATGAATTGAGACATTTTATCAAACTCATCATCAATCCAGATGACATTATATTTTGTTATGATTTCTTTCATCTTACTTTTTTGTTATGAGTTGTATTCATTGTTGGCTATTGGTAGCCAAATTCTTACCACAGTAGATAGCTCATCTTGAAATATATCATAGTCACCACCATAGTGAGTCACTATGTTCTTGATGATGTTTCCACCACATCCTGTGCCGCCAGTGAGACCAGCTTTCTCACCCTTTATACCGAAGCGTTCCTTGTCCATCCCTTTTGGAAGAGGATTTCCATTGTTGCGGAAGTCAATTTGGAACATACCTCTTTGACTATCAACAGTGAGGTTGATAAGTATGTTGTAGTCATGGCGTTTCGGGTCTGTGAAACCATGAACAACCGCATTGTTAATGATATTGTGTACCATTCTATCCAAGTCTGATGGCGCAATGTTCACGAGCAAAGGTATAAACTCATTCTCTGGAGCTTCTTTAAGGGACTTCTCCCAATTGCTAATGTCAATGTTGTCAAGCCATGTATGATGTGGAAGGCCATTGGCTTTAAGGGCATCCTCATCGCATTCGTAGTCTATATCAAATGTTTCTTCATCAGGAAGGAGAGCAAAGTACTTGTCTATATTGAAAGCCTCTGGCTTCCCAAACTTTTCCTCGTCACTGAGGTGGTCGAGAAGGGAAGAGAGCTTTTGGGTAGCTTCTTGCATATAGCCAAGTTGGTTATTGATGTTCTCTTTTAGCTCCTCTAGAGTCTCGCAGTTTTCAATGAAGTATTTCATGAGATTGCCAGTACTCTTAATCTGGGTAAGGTATGGCTTCATGTCATGTTTGCGCATTCTGACTTCGTTGATGTAATCCGTTTTCATTTGGTCGATGAGTTCCTGCAAGCCCATTTCCTTAGCTTTTGCAAACATAAGGGTTTTGCGGTTCTCATTGATGATCGCCTTCTGATTTTCCAAGTTAGGAAAGGCTATTTTTTGACGGAGAATTGTAGTCTTTGAGAACATCGGCATTGCAGTCCCGAAACTAGGCAGTTTCTGCTTAGACAAAGTCATGCACAGGTATTCTATGTCTATCTCATCTTTAGGGATGATGGCCAACACGTTTTTTGAAAGCCATACTGGTTTCTTTTCTGATGCCTCCACGATAGAAGGGTTTAACGCCTTGATAGTAGATACCACAATAGCTTTCTGTGTGAGTTTTGTGCCTCCTAAAACCGATTTGGTTTCCAAAGTGCTCAAATCCACATATGGATGTATCCAGTCTGTGGAAAGCGATGAAGGGACAATTATTTTCCCGTTCTCATTTTTTTCCGCCTTGATGCAGCATGGAAGCGTCACAAGATCTTCTAGTGCTTTTTGGTTATACCCCTCTGGTACTTCTTCTTTTGGTAAGAGGTACTCTTGGACATTCCAAGAGTAGTCATGTTCCTTAATGACATCGTATGAAACAGATGCTGAGATTCCTTCTTGGTCTGTATGATATGCATTCATCAGGTCACCAACCTCCAAGTGGTTCTTGTAATCTACATTTGTATATAGGCCAGAGGCATCAATGAAACGTATTGCATCTTGGATGTGAGGTGTCTTTTTGAGTATGACACAAACTAACGGTATAGTTGTATTGCTAAGCATATTTTGTGGAAGTAAGATGATAGTGTCTATAATCTTATTTTCCATAGCCCACTTTCTGAATTGCTTCTTATGTTCATCCCACTGAATAGAAGGAGCCATATAGCAAATAGCGACGGCATCGTTAGTGGTACTTTCCATGAAGCGGCTTGCTGGTACAAGTTCACAAAATTCTTTCTTATTGCCCTCATCGTTAGCATGAGCATCAGCCATTTCCACCTTCAGATTTAATGGAGGGAATGAGATGATGGTGTCATATTGCTTCTTTGTCCAGGTCTGAATGCCTTTCTGGATGAAGTTTACTTTATCTAATTGGTTGTCCAGGGCAAGACGAATCATGCCAAGTTGCCAGCTGTCAGGATTCACTTCTGTAGCATCAATCGTTCCGTGGTATTCCATATCTGTGGCCAAGTTCATGATACCACCGAATGGCACCATTATGTCTGCTTGCTTAGCAGGTAAGAAAGCTTCTGCCAGTACGCTCAAACTTCTTGGCATTACCGGGATACCAGTTTTGATAGAATTCAAGCTATTGATGGCGTAGTCTAACCAGTAGATGTATTCATCTTTGTTGAAATCAGAAACCTTAGAAAGTATCATCAATTCTTCCATAACAGATGATTCTACTTTAGCTGAAAGTTCATCCAGGTGTTCCTTAATGATAGGGTAAAGTGGGTCTTCTGGCTTCAGATAATTGTATGGAGAGTTGTTCTTTGCTTGTAAGTCTGGATTCTTGTCCATTCCCTTTCTGATATACAAGAGTATGGCAACCATAAACAGCATATCTGTTGGTGTGCATGTACCTGTGGCTCTAAGAGCATTCAACATGTTATGCACCAAATTCTGATTCTCACGATTTACAAAAGGGTTCTGTCTCATTTTTTTTGTATTTATGTTACACTTCAATTAACGAGTGCAAAGGTACTATCATTTTGTGCAGCCATTCTGCACAGATAAATATTTGTTGAGATTTTCCTCAATTTTTTTCATAATTTTCTGTCTGAGCGGTTTAGGAGATAGCACTTCGATGTCTGGCACGAAGGAAAATATCATTTGGTAAAGTTCATTGTTTGGTTTTACTTTTATGGTAATGGTTCTATCTTCCATGTTGACGGTTTGAGAATGGTGGATAGGCTTGGATACCACGTATGGTAAACGTTCTTTAGAGAATCTAAGGACTATGGTTTCGGTAGAAGTATCTTCTTTTGGAATTGTTACTCCTATGATATCTTGAAAATAGGTATCAAAATTGATTTGGTTGTTTTTGATGAATGGGGTGTCCACTTTCTTAAATGAGATGATTCTGTCCAGGGCATAGTTGCCCAATGAATGAAATTTATCATTCCATCCAAAGAGAAACCACCTATTATTATATTGCTTGACATAATAAGGATGGCAAACTGTTTTGAATTCATGCCCTTTGAAAGAACAGTAATGAAGTTCAATAGGTTGGTGGTTGACAGTAGCATCTATAATGCCAGACAGATGCTCTAAGCCCTGAAGTTTATCATTCTGTTCAAAGGAGATGAAATTTTCAGCATTGGCCTTTACTCCAAACCGGTATTCCAAATTGGAGATAACTTCTTCAAGCCATGCATTGGCAGGGGTGCCTCTATAGCGTCCGAGCATCTGTATGGTGGAACGAAGGTTGTTTACTTCCTCGATGGACATCTCATTATTATATATGGTGAAGTTCGGATCTTCATACCTGTAATAACATTGCTTGCCGGAAGCCATAGGGTAGGCTTTGATTGGTGCATCATAGGTCACTCTATCGCGCATATACTTGATGTCCTCACGGATTTGACGAAGCTTTACTTCTTTACCAGTGAGGTCATAGAGGCTTTCGTTCACTTTATCAATGAGGTCCTCAATAGTGTATTTGCGTTTGAAGTCGCTAAAACATCTATCCAGTATCTGATACCTGAGTTGGGCATTTTTGTTTGTAGGCATGATTGTCTGCTATTATCGTTACTATTATGAAGGTATGTTGCCTTCGTCAAGTCAGAAGAACCTTGTCTTTATTGACTGCAACAAAGTTAATCAAAAAAACACAGAATGGTTATTATCTCTAAAAAAATTAAGAGTTTTTATACTCCTGTGCAGTATTTGAGCACAGATCTTTTCTATTATGATTTTGCCTTGCTCTTTTCTTGATAAATAATGTCTAAAAATGCAACAATAGCAGACTCGAACTTTTATTTTGTCTTTCAACAGGTTGTTGTTGTCGCTAGCTTTTTGTGGCTTTGGCGAGAAAATGCGGAAACTGAGGGTTTGAAGAAGTGGAAACGGTTTTAATCATTACCTTAATCAAGGAAAGCTGGTTTGAAAACATCGTAATATGTAATTTTGCAAACCAGTTTGAGAGGTATTTAAAAATACAATCTTGTCATCTGAGATGGTTTATGTGTCGTGTGATAATGAGGTGGGAGTGTAGCTGTTCAACCATCTTTCTATTAGTTCTGATACCAAATCTTCTTAATAACGTCAAATCTGGTCTTTGACAGATGGGGAGAAATCATAAAGGATAAGATACTTATGAGTGCATTGGTTGACATACTAACACATAATGCATTCTTGGTAAATATGAGCGGAGATTCATATAGATTGAAAGAAGCTAAGAAATTTAATATGCAGAACAGATAATTTTATGGATTTTATTTGGTAGTTTGATAATTTAAGAATACCTTTGCAAATGGTTTGATGTGCTACACTTTAATTAGAAAGTGTTACACTTTTAAATTAGCATATATAGGATGTACTAAATTTTATATCAATTTAATGATATTATTAGTACATTTAACTTATAACATAACAAATATTGATATGTTGGACATAGATTTGCAGGAAAATCTCTACGCAAGATTGGACAATGAAAAGAAACAAGGGCTGATAAGCTTGGTTTACAAAAGAAGTCGGCAGACATTAGTATACTTCCGATGTACCAAAGAGGTGTCCTTGTCCAAACTGGAGATCATCGCAGACAATTTTCACATGCCTTTGGATTATTTCAGAGTTTGTAGTTCCTTAAAGCTAACAATATTGCTGGTAACAACAACTCTGTGGGAAATGTATCTATAAACACAAATCTACTCATAGAGAACCAATCTCTCAAAAGGAGTTGGAAGCATTAAGATAAACTCTCAAGCCAAAGACAAAAGCCTTGAGGAAAAGGATTTGCTTATCGAGACTCTGAGAAATAAAAATAATAATTCTCATAACACTCTTATAGATTTAGCATATGACATTGACAAAAGAATACATCTTTACTTTGACCTGCCTAAAAGAAATAGGCATCAAAGGTGTCGGTCCCAAGAAGGTTCTTTCAATAGGTAACACCATAAAAGAAAGAAACATTCCAATAGAGTCATTAGAGGACTTGGGTTCTCTTATGAAAACAATGAAGGAGAAAGCCATCAATAGCGTTCGAATGGAAGACTTGCAAAAGGCGTATAATTATGCCATGAACATCGTTGAAGCCAGCAAGGCAGAAGGGATTGGTTTTAAAGGCTACTACGACGATGATTTTCCAGAATCTTTACGAAAGACGGTTGATGAAGAAGGAAAAGAGAATCCACCTCTTCTTTTATGGTATCGTGGCGACTTCTCCATCACAAAGCTTCCTGGAATAGCTGTCATTGGGACAAGAGAGCCTACCGAAGAGGGTATTATCGGTGGTAAATACCTCGCAGGAGAATTTGCCAAAAGAGGTTTCAATATTGTATCAGGTCTTGCAATAGGTTGCGACACCTGTGGACATGAAGGTGCATTGAATGTTAATGGAAAGACAACAGCAATACTCGCCAACGGCTTAGACAATAAATCAATTTATCCTCCAGAAAATCGCGACTTGGCAGAAAACATAGTCAAAAATGGTGGGGTGCTACTCTCTGAATACCCCATCAATACTTCCGTGAACAGATATAGCTTAGTTGCAAGAGACAGGCTGCAATCTGGACTGGCGCAAGCTACGTTAGTTATTCAGACAGGAAAAGCAGGTGGCACCATGCATGCAGCAAAAGCTACGTTGGCAGCTAACAAACCCCTATATGTTATGCTTTTCAAAAAAGAGGAAACTAACAAGCATGAGAAATGTTTAGGCAATGAAGCTCTCCACGAACAGGGAGCCATCTACCTCAAAGGCAATGACAATATTGATGAAATAAGTCATAGCATTAAAAACAGAAAAGTCGTGAAGTCTGATCTTTTTGATTGAAAGCCTATGAGAAAGATTATATTTGACCTTGACTTGACTTTGGTTGACACAACTATTGTTGAGCAAGCAAGACACGATAGGAACTGGCAATTAGCCTATTCCCTGATACCCAAGTGCAAACTGTACGAAGGTATGGAAGAAGTATTGGCTATTATAAGAAACAACAACATCAATACGTGCATAGTCAGTACATCACCAAGAATATATGTCGAGAAAGTAGTTGATTGTTTCAACTTACCTATTCAACATATAGTTGCGTACCATGATGCCAACCCTGTCAAGCCACATCCAGCGCCAATGCTAAAAGCGCTGGAACTGTTGGAATGCAATGCTGCTGAAGCTATCTCTTTTGGGGACAGATTCATTGACATTCAAGCTTCAAATGCTGCTAATATAGAAAGTGTTGCATGTTTTTGGGGAACTAAAGAAAAATCTGAGTTAATTCATTCAAATTTTAGACATGCAATTGTATCTCCAAAGGAAATTCTAACATTAATAAGATAAGCTATGCTAAAGAAAAAAAATTACATACTAAGATCTCTGTTTCTTGGCTTTATTGGTGGTTCGATAACTACCATTGCAATATTTATGGCAATCGTCTCAAGTGATTTTTACTCCGAATTAAGTTCACTGATAAGTGAAGATACTATTGTTACTATTATCTTTCTCTTAGCAGTTTGTTGCTTTTCCATTGTAGGCTTTCGCCATGCTAAAAACAATGATTTTAAAGAATTATGCGATACATATCCTAATGGTATAATAAAATGGCTCAGGAAAAATGAGCTATACTATAACCACATTAAGTACAACACAAAAATTAAGGCACTAAACTCAATAAAAGAAATTTGTAGCGAAGAACAATCAGTTATTGATGAATATCACGAAATAAAGGAAAATTGTCCCCATGTTTTTTCACAATATCAGAAGAAATATGGAGAAATGCTAAAGACGTGTGATATAAGAAAAGAAATAGAGCAAAAAGAAAAAGAATGGCAAGTTAATTATAAAAAAAAACAAAATGCTACGAAGTATAATTCCATCAAGAAAAAATATCCAAATGGGCTTAAGATTTACGAAAAATCACATAACTATACTGATGCCAATCGCTCTGCATCAATAGAAATCTCTCAAATAGAAGAGGATGAAATTATAGAGCTCGAAAATATACATAGCTTATCTATTAAAACCAAAAATTGGTTTGATGATCAAAAAAAGTTCGCCAATCTCTGTTGGAAAACAGCTCATGATAGTTTTTCAAATCTTGGAAGATATAAATACCCTATATATTTGCCAAGTTTTAACAATAACTACGAAGTTACAACTAAAGAAACTATTGTTTGGCAAATATTTACAGATAGTTTCTGTGCAGACAGCAATATAGATTACACGTACTACAAGTGGGTTAACGACAATTTTGAAAAAACAAAGAATTTAGATAATAATTACATTAAGCGAAACGTAAATAGAATTGTTGATTTCATCAAAAAAATAGATAAAGAAGTTACCGTTATTATTTGTCCTGGCAATGGCGACTTTTTTGATGACACTAACATATCGTTCATATCATGGCTTGGTGTAAAATTAGGTGATGCAGGTCTTGAATTTCAATTATATGGAGAAGAAGCCCCATCTAAAAAATATATAGTATTAGTTGAAGCCATTACTTCAAACAGTTTATTAAAAGAACACTGTCAAGAAATAATATCAAAATACAGTTCGCAATCCCCCTGTCTTTGCTACATATCTTTGATGAAGGGCTATGATACGGATGAAATGCAAGCATTGATTGACAAGAAAAAGATAGAGGAAAAAGAAAAAGAAAGAGAAAAGCAAAAAAATGCAAAAGCTCACAAAAAGATTGTAGAGGCTACTCAAAAATGGGACACTATTTTTATGGGGTTCCAAGCTGTCAGTATGCTTGATTACTATCCAACAACTTCTAATGTTAATCAAACATCAGACATATGGAATGACCGTCGCATGGTGTGGAATTTCAAGAACAACCCAGAAAAAGTCTATGATGAAGAAAATGAAAAAGCTGTAGAATGGGTTGTTAAACAGGCTGAGGAGATTATTGTAACGACTTTCGGTAAAGAAAACGCTCAGTATGTCACTTTTGTCTGCATACCTGCATCAAGTCAAGAAATGACAGAAAGAAGATATAAAGCATTCTCTGAAAAATTATGCAAGGTAACAGGCATGATTAATGCTTTCAATCACCTCAAAGTTACCCGTGCCAAAGCAGAAAAACATACAGGTGGAAGTTCTTTCAGTCAAGACATGTTAGAATTCGACAAGGACTTTTTCAAGGACAAATACGTCTTGCTGTTTGATGATGTCATAACCAGTGGCTCTTCTATGAAATCCTTTAAGTCCAAGTTGCAAGAACTTGGTAGTACTGTCATTGGTGGAATATCAATAGGACGAACCAAAGACAAATTTAACGAACATACCCAACGAGTAACATTGGAATCATTGGGAATAAAATCTATCCCAAAGCCTTTGTTTACAATGGGAGGTAAACCGCACCCCCATGACAACGACATAATAAACGATCCTTTTGGCATTATCTCCACACAAGATAATGCCAGAAAAGAGCTTCGTGTAGGTTATGATGAGGTACCAATATACAGCAACATACCTTCAAACACTTATCCTGCCATTCGGTTTCCAGAAAAGGGATGCATAGTCTTTCCATATAGAACAGGAAAACAATTCCGAAGAGGTTATACAGAACAATTGTTTGAGGATTTCATCAAGTCACACCTACCAAACAGTTTTAGCATAATTGGCAATGCTAAAATATTGCTTGGTGACGAATGCAGACCTTACGAACCTGATATTGCCATCATCGCAAGTAGCAACAAGAACATAAGAATCGATATTGAAATAGATGAGCCATATAATGGTGTTACCAAAGAACCGACACACTTCATTGGTTGCGGTGACGAGTTCCGTGACTTAAACATAGTCAATGCCGGTTGGATAGTCATGCGTTTCACAGAAGAACAAGTCTTTTGTGAGAAAGAAAAATGTCTTAATGAAATATATAGACTCCTTTGGTCTTTGGATTCTGAATACGTATTTAATATTCTTGATTTTAACAAGAATATTAAATTAGACAGCAAATCATTCTGGACAGAATTGGATGCTAAAATGATGGCTGCTAATAATTTCAGAGAATCTTACTTACATCATACTTTTAGCACTGAGGAAGTAGAGCTTTCAAAGCACACCAATCTTAAGCAGACAAAAGAAGAAAAGGAACTTGCAAAACAAATAAAGAGCATTCCACAACTTTGTACACAAAAGCAAACCAACATAGACAACACGAAACTGTCTTTCCCACAAGACGAGGATATTGAATTTTTCGCAAAGGAACATATATACGTCTATAAGAAGTTTATACAACTCAAAACTGTCAGTGACATCATCAGTATGTTCTTCAGAAAATTCGATAGCATCGATTGGTCTCGCAAGAAAGCTTTGGAAAATGGAATCTCACAGATATGCCAACTTGAAGAATGGGATAGCAAAGGTGCAGAGTCACGAGAGGTTGGTACATACCTTCATGAACAAATTCACAAGTACCTTGTAAGAGAAACTCCCGATTTCACTTATCACTTCCAATACAATGGAGAAGAGGTGCACGTAGATAAAATGGTTGATATTTCTAGAGAATACACCTATTTCAAGAAATTCTTGAACGAAGAGAACATTGTACCGTTCAGAACCGAATGGCAAATCTTCGATCCTGCCCTAAGGATAGCAGGTACTATAGATTTTCTTGGCAGAAATGGCAGCGGATTCGATTTATATGATTGGAAAAGAAGCGACAAAATTGATAGGAACGCAACCGTATGGAATTATGGTATAAACGGTTTGGAGTCTGTACCAGACACCAGATATTACCATTATTGCCTTCAACTGAATATGTACAAATACATTTTGGAAAAGAACTATAACATAGCTATCAACAAGATGTATTTGGTGGTTTTGCATCCTGTTTATAACACATATCAAAAGATAGAAGTCCCATCAATGGGCAAGGCTGTCCACAGCATTGTAGAGTACTACAAGACAAAACAATAGAATGATTAAATGAAAGATATTATATTCTTGATATTTGAAAACATCTTTGTAATTATTGCCATATTTTTTGTACCTTTACCGGCTGAAAGCGGATATGGTTGTTCGCTAACTTAATAACAATTGGCTTATGAACAGTGAGAGGCAGTCCTGAATGTGGCAGTCCCAATCTTCTCGTGTATGATGATGGGACTATAGAGTGCTTGGATTGTGGCTTTGTATTCAACCCATGAGTATGTAGCATACCTTATTATATAATTAAGGTGAATGACATGAAGTACTTGATATTTCTTATATTCCTGGGTGCGGGGGCTTATATAGGGACTCAGACACTCACGGAAAGGGTTCTTGGCAAGTATGATCTGATGACTCGTAAGGGTACTGAAAATGGGAGATTTCTTGCCAAAAACTCCAGTTATACATGTGGTAGGAGTAGTTCAAGGTCAAGAGGAAAATAATGTAAAAGGAGACATCTTCATGAAATTTGGATTTAGAACACCTTCTTTTAAAAGAAGCATATCTGCCAGAAGTACTGGCAGAGCAAAGCGTGCTATCAAGCATGCCATCATCCCTGGGTATGGAAAACGAGGTATAGGGCTGCTTACCAACCCCAAGAAGTCTATCTATAACCGGGTATATAGAAGAACTACTTTTGGATTAGGTGACATCATAAAGGCATTATTTGGTTAGATTTAGATTGTAGGACTTTAATTTTGAATATGGAAGAAACGATACATTCTGCTTCGGAAATGCTTAAGCAAGTTGTTGGTTATATTCAACAAGATTCTAGGCAGAAAAAGAAATATAGATTGAGAAGTAGTATTAAGTCATTGGATGATATATTACATAATTTTTATGCAGGTACGCTTATGACCATTGGAGGCGTGAGCTTTTAAAGCGTAAAAAGTAAGATAAGATATTTTAAGGTGCAAGGCTTATCCAACTGTGGAACGGAGACGCGATAACTTCAAGTTGGGCTACCCCTTGGTCGGTTTGATTCCGGCAGTCTTGCACCTGTTTTTATAGTTTTGAGATATGGAAGAGTTTGGTATGAACAAATTTATTTTCTGTGGTGCTCTTGTATTAGCCCTAACTGGTTGTTCTCAGAAACTAACCAATCAGGTGGAGAAGCCGTTGGCCTCAAGTTATCAAGTTGTAAAACCTTTACCTTCTGCTTATCCAATAGAGAAGCTGAAGAATGTAACGGTAGCAGCCTCTTTCTCTGCCAAGGATTTTTCCTGGAAAGAAGGATTGTTATCAATGGAAGTATATACTGAAGATTTATATGATGCAGCCTTGATAAGTAAGCTCAAAGCCGGAGATACCTTGGTTTATTTAGGTCAGCCGATAGTTGTAAGGACTGTTAACGTCAAAGACGGTTTTGTCACTGTCAATGGTGGTATAGAGGAAGGAGGAGCTGATTTGATGTCCAACAAGGGTGGAACCTATAGAGGAACTCAGCTAGATGACCATTCCACCTATACTAAACTCGGGAAGGTGACACTTCCTTTGAGAAAGGATTTTCTATTAATAGATTGTGGTGTGAATCCTGATGATCCCTATGATACTATCAAAGTTGCACAAGAGACTTATTTGAAGAAGGTTAAAGAATACAAGAGATATTTTAGTCCATTTAACATAAAGCTCTAAAGCAGCCAAAGGAGAATAAGAGAGGTTGGAACGTAAACAGTTGGGAATGAGTAGATTTGCACAAAGTTGCCAAAT
>OBRT01000160.1_pt1 | contig 21433 bp, 16 predicted proteins | sample 1494891 | NCBI WGS metagenome assembly OBRT01 (sample SAMEA3360688, study PRJEB22359) | human gut metagenome | biome: ENVO:urban biome; feature: ENVO:human-associated habitat; material: ENVO:feces | place: Bangladesh | collected 2011 | reverse complement strand
CCACCAAAAGAGGTTATTTTGTCAGATTTTATTGCTACTTTTGTCATGTCAGTTGGTTTATTGTTTTACATGTTTGATAGCACTAAGATAAGTGAATTTTCTGACATACGCAAGTGTTTGAATACTTTTATGTATCAGGCACTTGCAATTCTTGCAAGCAAAAACGCTGCGGAAATAAGGCTAACTACTACATTGGATTGTTAATATTTCTTAATAATTCGGGGGGGGTAATTATTTGTCGAAATTTCTAAATACCTTTGTAAAAGTTTTAACTTGCAGTAGCTTGAATAATTTATATTATCTGATTGTGCAAAAGCCTTGATGATAGGCTACATGTTACACACGCTGTTAGTGACCACCCTTTTGACAAACATGTATGAAGAATTAATTAACACATTTATAACAATGATGACAAGAAAACATCTTTACACATTATTAATTACGTGCCTCACACTGCTGTCCTCCGTCACCGCCCAGGCAGGCGTCAACGAGTGGACAGTAAATCCGAAGAATTCGAAAGAATTGTTGTACACGTACAAGACAGCTACTTATGACTATGGCGGTTATAAAGTACACGGTGAAATTACATTTTCATTTGTCAACGAGCGTGTGGATCGTGAAGCTAACGACAAATGGAAAGATTTTCACATGCGCATAGGAACCGTTAAAGAGAATGGCGTAACGTATCAAACGTCTGGATATGTTAAAGTGTATGGGCAAAATGCCACTGGAACTTATGATTTAACAAATTATAATTATTGCCACTTTCATTATTACAACGCAAATATTGATGAAAATAATAATGACTTGGTAGAATTTAATGATTTTCAAGTTTTAGGCTCAGCTTGGTGGGATATGGACGTGCAAAACAGTATTAAATTGTTCTTCCATGACTCCTATCATAATGTTCTTGAAACGGTACGAATCCCTCGCCCCATCGATAATACAGTTAAATGCTACAGCACCACCGAAGGCTCACTGCTCGCAGATCAAAAACTATTAGTGCGTCACTATCGCACCAACCTTTTGAATCGCTATAATAATTTTAATCAGCACATGAACAAAGGCGTGATGTATGTGAAGAAAAATGGCGACGGTACATATCTCTTCGATCCAGTATGGGAGGAATTCAAGACCACTGATGCTGACAACTATCAATATGCCCGAAACAAATACAAACAAAACGCTTTAGGATGGACAGGACAAGTTGGTAACGACAAGGTTGTAGTAGCTCCCAAAGGCAAAGATGGAAAATATCGTCTTACTATCAATGCACTCCTGCCTATTGCTACAATCGAAGAACAAAAGGACGGTTTAGCCTATACACTGCTCCAAGCCATCGTACGTGCACCAAAAGGTGCTAAAGTCAGAATGAGTGGCAAGGCTTGGGACTATGTATATAAAAAGTACAAATTGGCTGAAACAGATGGTGCTGTTGTAGCAGGTGTTGGTATTGACGATACTCCCGATCTTACAAAAAATACTGCATACGGCACTGTTAATAAACATGGTCGCGTAGACTATCTAAAACGTGAGGCTAATGGTGGCTGGTTGAAATTGGAACTTCCAGTTAGACTGACTCAGGTAGAAAACATTCCAGGACAAGAAATGGAATCGAAAGGCTACATGATTCTCACTTCTGACCAACCTTTTGAGGTGAGCGACATTTTTATGCTGTGGCGTCCCAACCAGCCTGGATACTACCAAACATCTGCGAATTACAACCCCAATGAAATGGTTGATTACGATATGAATACATCCTACATTGACTTGACAAAAGAAACAAAGTTCAGCCTCTTTGACCGAGGAGACAATCTCAATCGGGTCGTCAAGGTTAATGCAAACACTACCTTTGCACTCAAAGGCCACGAACACCCTTGCAACGTCTTAGTAGAAGGAAAAAATATGCCTCTGCTTTATCTTACTGACCGTGGCGTGCTGACAAACGACAATGGTTCATTCAAAGCAAACACTGGCGTATGGAAAGACATAAACAAGGAAAAGTATATGAAGAGCGGCTATACCTTTGGTGTAGGCGAAACCTTTACGGCTGATAAGGTATGGTTCGACCGCAACTTTGCGCGTAGCCAAGATGCTAACGGCAGTTATCATAGCATGTCCACCATCTGCCTGCCATTCGCAATGGACGAAGCAGATCTGTCCAAGTTCAACGTATCAAAGGCTTACAAGTTCAAGACGGCCAATGACAACACAGCTACATTCGACGAGGTAAAATCAACCGAAGCTGACACACCTTATCTGATAGAACCGAGCGAAGCTATCACCACAGCTAACGAAAAGCCTATTGAGTTTTTCAACAAGCAAATCCCAGCCAGCAAGATTGCTGGCGGTGACTTCATCGGCACCTACCAATACCGCAACTTGCCTGCCTCCGAGAACGGATATCGTAATTACATCTTCGGTTTCAATACACAGAAATTCAACTACGTGAAGTCTACTGGTGCTTCGTTTAAGCCTTTCCGCGCCTACCTACGCTCCAAGCAATCAGCTAACAGCTTGGCGAAGAATATCGAATTCAAGATTTGGGATGGATCGGTGACGGGTATTGAGCAAATCAATCCTACTGATAATACACCATCACATGCACCCATCTACACTATCGACGGACGCATGGTTAGCCCAACGGGAAATTTCCAATTCCTTCCTCAAGGCATCTACATTCAGAACGGAAAGAAAATCATTAAATAAGCAAACAAATGAAGAAGATATATCAACAGCCCCTCATCGACATAATTAAAATCAACGCCGAAGACCTATTGCAGAAAGTAGTAGTAGCATCGGAGGAAGACGATGCAGCAGGTGCAAAGCAGTTTGACTTTGATGATAGTTTTGAGGATAATGATGGGCTTGTATGGTCTGCCGATGATTATAAACAAGAACCATAACAGTCTTAACTCAACAAGATGAACAACATTATTAATATAAAACGAAGACAAGATACACGACCATAAAATCGATGATGGGTGGAACGATATGCTCGCTTCCACCCATCTCTTTTATATGCTATCTACAAAAAACAATGTGGACGAAATAAACATGGTTATTTGTCTATTTCGCCCACATACAGCACTGAAGCACAATTGTTAGCTACGTTGAAGATGACTCCTACTTTAATCCAAGAAAATAATTGAGCTTATTGATGCGGTCATCTACTTGACAAGATTACCCAAAATGCTACGGGTTATTTCACGTGTCATCGTGCGCGTGGCTGCAGAAGTGGCATTCTTAACGGCGCGTTCGGTAGTCGATGTTCGGGAACGTGATTTTTTACCTGTCACTTTATTAGATACAGCAGTGCCTAAGATAGAGGCGAATGTAGCAGTGAGGGCAGTAATGACGGATTTCAAAATCTTACTGAATAGCGTGTTACCACTTTGTTCAGCACTTGTGGGAGTTGTTTTATCGCTATCCTCTGCCACTTCTTGTTCGGCTTGCTGTTTCATCTGCATTAATTGTTCATAGGCACTTACGCGGTCAATCGGCTGATTGTATTTAATCCCCAATTTCGATTGGGCGATGATTGAAAATATTCCTCTAAAAGGAGTGAGTTTCTCAGATTTAATTTGTATCTTTGCTATGTCTATCGTCGGATTCTCTTGTTTTTTTACAACACTAAGATAAGTGAAAATTCTGACATGGCAAAATCTTGAGCAACTTTTTGTTACTCAGGTACTTAAAAAGTTTAATTTATAATAGTGTTGCGGAATTAAGGTTTTTATATATGTATTGACCACTTCGGGCATTCCTCCTATTGTTACATAATCACGGAAAAGACTGAAAAGAATATCCATTTGCAACTGAGAAAGCGGTTTTAGGTCTATCATCGATTGGTAAAGGTCGGCTATAAAATGCTCATCATAACCCTCCGCCCATAGAAACTCCTCGAAATCCATTGAGTGCATTTCGTAATCTTCTTTGTAACCAACGCTATTCGACTCTATTTCTTTGTAATGTATATCCATGAGCGAGCCAGAACAAATAACATCAAAACGTCCGTCAAGTTTAAAAAACTTCAGCGATGTGGCGCAATTAGGGCATGCTTGCAACTCATCAAAGAAAAATATGGTTTCCTTAGGCTCAAATTCAAACGCAGGATTGAGCAAAGAGATGTTTTTGAGAATGGTATCAACCTCAAAACTATCATCAAAAATTTCTCTATATTTTTTTTGTTCTACAAAGTTTATTTCGATAACGTGCTTATAATTCTGCGCTGCAAAGGCTTCTATGGAACGCGTTTTCCCTATCTGACGAGCACCTTTTACAATAAGTGGCTTTCGTTCAGGGTTATTTTTCCATGCTTCCAAATAAGTATCTATCTTTCTTCTAAGGAGTTTTTCCATATCTTAATCGCATTTTATGATAATGCAAATATACTCATTTTCACGGAATTTGGCATACTTTCTTGTGCTTTTTCACATAACACCGCCATTTTTTGTGTCGTTTTTCACATAATATCCTATAAAATTAGGAGCAAATTTCACATAATACGGATAATTTCAGGGTTATTTTTCACATTTTACTCATTTCGCTACTTTTCTTTTTGTTGTATAAAGCGTTATCAGAGAATAAGAAATGCGGATTTTATTTCTATCTTCTTTTTAAAGAAAACATTAGACTACTAATTATTAGGTAGTGAGTAAAACATTGAAAAACAATCGATTAATTGATTTAAAAGTTATTTTATTATTTATACAATGTCTAAATAGTTTAATAAAAATCAACGATTTTAGGTATTGCACAAGTCGTTTTTCCCCCTTACCTTTGCAACCGTAAATCATTGACTTATTTGTCTGCAAGCTACAAACCAATAAGCGGAAGCTCCAAAAAATGATTCCCCCATAAAAAAATGCAGTTTTGCAGGGAAAATTGCAGACTAAGGCAATAGTATTTATGCAAAAGGTTCACAGTACAAAGAATTAATAACTAAAAAAACGATATGAAAGGACATTACACAAAATGTATTCATGGCAAACACTGGCTTCTTGCAGTGTTATTGTCGGTCTTGCCACTCATGGCAAGTGCTAATGGAGAGTTGAAAACCAATGCTAACGTGGTGGGACATATTATTGACAAAGCCACAGGCGACCCTTTGTCGCACGTTACGATACAAGTTGTTGGAACAATGATAGTTAGTGTATCCAATGCGGAAGGCTATTTTCATTTAGAAAATCTCCCCTTAGGGGCGCAAACTATTGAAATACGCTCAACAGGATACCACACCGAAACGCGAAAAATAACGGTAAAGGAAAATACAAATACTACACTCGACTTTGCTTTAACGGCCGATGAAATTTCGTTAGACGAAGTAGTAGTTTCTTCCAATCGTAGTCTTTCCTTACGCCGCAATGCTCCAACGCTGGTCAATGTTATCGATAGTAGAATGTTTAACCTTACCAATTCTACTTGTTTGGCACAAGGACTCAACTTCCAACCAGGGGTTCGCACAGAAGACAACTGTGCCAATTGTGGCTTTTCGCAAGTGAGAATCAATGGATTAGACGGACACTATTCACAAATACTCATCGATTCACGCCCTGTTTTCTCGGCTTTGCAAGGCGTTTATGGGTTGGAGCAAATTCCAGCAAATATGATTGAGAGAGTTGAAGTGGTGCGTGGTGGCGGTTCAGCGCTCTATGGTTCATCGGCAATAGGTGGTACTATCAACATCATAACCAAAGAGCCTATCAGCAATTTTGCCGAACTTGCTCATACTTTTACCGCTTTTCAAGGTGGGCATACGGTTGATAACAACACCACTTTGAACACTTCCATTGTGTCGAGCGATAATAAAATAGGTTTTTCGGTCTATGGACAAAGCAGAAATCGTGGTGGCTATGACCGTGATAATGATGGGTTTACCGATTTGCCAAAGCTTATTAATAAAACCATTGGTTTGGGTGCTTTCTTTCGATTGAACAATTTTTCAAAACTTAAATTGCAATACCATGCGCTCAACGAGTTTCGTCGTGGTGGCAACAATCTTCACTTGCCACCCCATGAATCCAACATTGCAGAAAAGTTAGACCATAATATTAATGGTGGTTCTATCAGCTACGACCTCTTTACACCGAATGGTTTGAATCATTTTACTGCCTATACTTCGTTCCAAATCGTGTCGCGCGATAGTTATTATGGCGGCACAGGCGATGGTTCTGACGAAAGTAAAGCGGAGGCATTGAAGGCATATAGCAAAACCCACGATACGAATATCATGGGTGGAATGCAGTTTGTTCATAATTTTGGACAATTGTTTTTCATGCCTGCTGCCCTTACCTTAGGAGCTGAATATACTTACGATGCGTTAAAAGACCATGCTTTGGGCTATGATGTTGTTACACGCCAAACGGTTAGAACAGGTAGTATGTTTGTGCAGAACGAATGGAAAAACGATAAATGGGGATTGCTCTTAGGTGGTCGTTTCGACAAGCACAACTTGATAAACCACTTGATTTTTAGTCCACGAGCCAACATTCGTTTTAATGCAAGTCGCAATTTCAACATACGTTTAACCTACGCTGCTGGATTCCGTGCGCCACAAACATTCGACGAAGACCTCCATACAAGTATGGCAGGGGGCGAGCGTATCAAGACTTATTTGGCAAAAAACTTGAAAGAAGAGCGTTCAAATAGTATCAGCTTATCGGCAGATATGTATCACAACTTTGGCAATGTGCAAGCCAATTTGTTGGTTGAAATGTTTTATACCCATTTGGACAATGTTTTCGCACAACGTGTTTTAAACGAACATGACGACAACAATATTAGAATTATGGAGCGTTTCAATGCCAATAAAGCATCGGTATGGGGTATGAATATTGAAGGGAAAGCTGCATTTGTAAAGTGGTTTCAAATACAAGGTGGACTCACTTTGCAACGTAGTGAATATAAAGAAGCAGTAGAATGGGACGAAAATGCACCAGCAGAAAAGAAATTTTTACGTACACCTAATGTATATGGCTACTTCACGATGCAAAGTTCGCCTGTAAAAAATCTATCGTTTGCGCTTTCTGGAAACTATAATGGCAAAATGTTAATAGGTCATGCCGCAGGGTCAGGCGTATCAAAACCAATAGCCGTTAATACACCTTCGTTCCTTACTTTAAGTTTTAAAGCAAGTTACGACTTTGAAATTTACAAACAAGTAAAGGCTGAATTGAACATGGGTATACAGAATATTGGCAACGTTTATCAACGTGATATTGACAAAGGATGGAATCGTGATGCCAATTACATCTATGGTCCGCAGTTACCACGCTGCTATTATGTAGGATTGAAAATAAAATATTAGTCTTAAAATCAAAAAATTGAGTAAAGGAGTAGTGAGTATATTTTTATATACGCCTACTCCTTTTTTCTAATTTTTCTCACTTTTAGCGGAAAAATAAATTAAATTTTAAGTGCAAATAGTTTATTAATTATTCTTTCATTGCAATATATATATGTAAATTTGCAATGACATTCAAATCTTAAATCATATTGTATGGCAATAAGTATCAGATTACAACAAAGCAAATTCAAAGAAGAAAATCGTGGTGGAAAATGGCATGCTCGTGTCGTTAGCAGTGGTACAACATCGACACAAGACCTTGCCGAAGCGATTCAAGAGAACACTTCATTCACACGAGGCGAGGTTACGGGCATTATTATGGCTTTGGTAGACGAAATAAGTTACAGTCTTAGCCAAGGAAATACTGTTGTTTTAGACGGTTTAGGTCGTTTCCACCTTACAGTAGAGAGCGACCCCGTAGAAAATCGTGAAGATTTCGATATAAAAAAGAATATAAAAGGTGTGAAATGCAAATTCCTTCCAGCCAGCCGACGCAACCCACATACCCGCAAAAGTACACAAGATTTTGCAACAGGTGTACAAGTGGTATGGGCTGACCCTGACGATGAGGACGAATAAATAATATTTTCAAGGCAATAATCTTAAATCAATAAACCGATGGACAATTTAAAAACAATGAATGTAGTAAGGGTTGCAAGCAGTCATATCACATCGCTTGAACCCAACGAGATATTTGTTTTTGGTAGTAACCTGCAAGGCTATCATGGTGGCGGTGCTGCCCGAATAGCATTAGAAAAGTTTGGAGCAGAATGGGGAAACGGAGTTGGAATGCAAGGACAAAGTTATGCCGTTCCAACCATGCACGGTGGCGTTGAAGTAATAAAACCTTATATTGACCAATTCATAGATTTTGCATGCCAACACACAGAAAAAACATTTCTTGTTACACGCATTGGTTGCGGAATTGCAGGGTTTAAAGATGAAGAAATAGCCCCTTTATTTGCCAATGCCTTGCATTTAGACAATGTAGCCTTACCACTTTCTTTCATCAATATATTGTTCAAAAGTTGATAAATAGTGTTTCAGTATTGATAAACTCTATAATGAGAGGATTTTATCAAATAAAAAAAGAAATGGATTCTCAACGTTTTATTAATGAGAATCCATTTTTTCTTTTTGGTTTATCTTTTACTTAGAATAGTGGAAGATTAAAATTATACATCAAACCAAAATTGATACAATTCAATGCGGTTACGTTACCAACAAGATTAGTTCCTGGTAATAAAGTAGGCTGTCCTAAGAATCCCATAAGATATATATCGTGGTTGTAAAACAACGAAAAATTACGAGAGAGTTGATGCTTCGCAGTCAAACCTAAATTAATAGCACCATCTTTATTGTGGTCTTTGCTCGTTTCAATAGCAATTGCAGGACCAACATATAGGTTTACATTCCACTGACGTTTAGGGTTATAACCTCTAAAATAAGCCAAAAGGTCGAGTTGGAAGTCAGCTGCTATAAAGGCAACGTTCTTCTTATCTTCCTCAAAATAAGCTTTATCTTTTTCAATATAAGCATACTTATTGTTATCCATAATATAATTTGCACCCAAACGGAGAGCTGAAACTTCATTTAAACGATAGCCTGCAAAGGCGGTAAAGTTTATCTTTGCACCATCATTCGCCAAGCGATGTTTGGTTAAAAGTATGTTCCAACCACCACCAATGCCAGCAAAGAAGCGTTGAGGGTTCTTCGATGCAAAAGAGGTCATATCGGCATCTTCGTGTCTGCCAATACGATTAAGTGGCGCAGAGAGTCCGAAACGCACCGAAAAAGTATTGCCTAAACGCAAAGGAGTAGCCGTGTTTTCGGCTGTGCGATAAAGATTTTTCCCATCTTCGCTAATGTAAATATTATTGTGAGCATTCAAAGTAGAATACATTGGTTCTATTGTAAAACGCAAATCACGGCTCAATCGTGTCCATAATTGCAAACCTAAACGGAAGCCACTCACGGTAATTTTAGAACCTTTTATAGTATGTTCTGCATCGTTCATTACGAGCCAACCATTTTGATAACCCATTAAAAAGTTTACACCAACTAACGATTTCCAATTGTAATTCTTATTAAGTCCGAACGGATTTAATAGAATATCGCCTGCAATAGAACCTAAACCAATAGCGTGATGCACATCTTCTGTTCGATTATCTTCAGTGTGTGTAGTGGTCATATCGATACCTTTTGCCATATTTAAACCCACTCTTGCACCCAAAAATGAGTTTAACCACCACCCCAAAGACAGTTGCATGGTTGTTCCCCACGAGTCTTTCGCTTTGCTTGGCAACATAGGATAGAGCGCGTAACCATATCCATAATCTAAGAAAAAGCGTGATTGTCCAGCTGACGGAGCATTTTTCCAAGGCAAGTTCTTTATTGTTTTGAAGAATCCATCAAGATGATAAAGCGCACCAAAGGTAAGTACATTGGATACAGCCCCTGGGGTTGTATAAATTTGGGCAGAATTATAATGTTCAGCAGGCATCCAATAAACCGTATGACTATAGAACAATGAAAGATAAGGAAGGACACGATAAGAAAGCATACCGCCAAAGTTTCCACCTAAATCTATTTTCTTTCCAGTCTTACTTAATACCAAAGAAGGTCCTGCATAGATATTTACTCCCCAACGACGTCCTGGTTTATAGCCCGCCATAGCATTGAGAAGATTAAATTGATAGTCGGCTGAAATAAACGTATTCTTATAAGTGAATTTATCAAAATCATGATTTCCGCTGCGTTGCCAAATAGGATTTGCAACATAATCCATCATGATTTTTGCACCATGATACATATTAAAATTGTAGCCAACAAAAGCGTTTGCATTTAAAATTAGGCCACGATTTTTTTCTGCATATCTCCATTTACTAACAGTAGTGTTCCAACCGAAACCTCCACCCATAAAAAATCCATATTCAGGAAGGTCGTTTTTAGCAGGGAGCATATCGTAATTACGATGTGATTTACCACGGAAAAGCATCGTTAAACCCAACTTATAATCCATTTGGTCATAACGTACTCGCCCATCATTGCGGTCGAAATGTTCCGTAAAAATATAACTTGGTTCAAATGTAAGACGGAGGTCGTTAGTTAGTTTTGCCCATAATTGAGTGCCCAAACGATAACCTGCATATTTACCAGAGGTTTTTTCATCAATATCAGCATGTACCATTTGGAGTTGTCCCATTTCATATCCACCAAAGAAATTGATTCCAAATGGGGTATCCCAATTATAGTATCGTGTGAAACCAAATGGATTTACCATTGCATCGAAGAATATTCCAGACTTGCCAAGCAACGATATTGTCTCTTCAGATTTAGTCCATGGAGCGTTAGAAATAACAACACCACCACGCACACCAATCGCTGAAGAAAGCCATTGACCTAAACTTGCACTAATGCTATATCCTAAAGTTTCGCTTGTTTTTAATGGTGTGCGCTGCCAATAGGCTGGTCCTATGCTGTATTGGAAGAACCATGGACGACGCCATGAGGCTTTATTTGGGTCATTAAGAAACAAACGATTATGCGAATTGAAACGTTTTTTAAAATCGCCAGCATTATTTTCTGCTGACATATTATTGTAGAAATACCAAATATAAGAAAGATTTACCCCATAACCAATACCAAAATGATTGAATTTGCTTGCTTTTGCTAAATCCATTCCTTCTGTTCCAGCCATGATATAAGGCTCTATAGCCACTGCAGCATGGGCTCCAGCATGAAATTTAAACTGCAAACCTGTATGTAAATTAAAGGAAAATGCCTTTTCTTTCATAGCATTAACTATTTCAGAACCTGCATATTTTGTAAGATGAGATTGTTGTATGCCAAAACCAAGAATACCAGAAACACTTAAAGGACGGTCAGGACGATAGCCCAAAAGATAGTTTGAAAAGTTGAAAAGATAGTCGGCATCAGCACGCATTGTCCAGCTTACATTTGGCTTACTGGTGATATAACCTAACTCCCCCCCTACTCCAATGCGCAAAGAACTCATCGGACTCAGGTCTTTTCCAACCTTAAAATGCAATCCTGCTTGTGTTGTTAGCTCGTAATCGTTATTGTGTTGATACATTATAGCGTTAGCCCCAAATTGAAAAAAGGTATGTTTGCCGAAATGTCCCCTTGCCCATTTGTCGCCAGCATAACGGTGTCTTTTGTCTAAACTATAATCTAAAGCATTGAAACTTTGTTGTTTCTTGAATCCATAATAAGCAGTATCGCTCTGTGTTGTAATGTCTGCAGCAACCATTTTTTCCTCCAAATCGGTCAAATCTCTTGCCAAAGTGTCGGTCGGAAGTGTGGTTGGTATTTGTGCAAAGGTTGCTGAAACACTGCAAAGCGCAATGAACAATGTTGTTATTCTTTTCATTTTTCAACCTCCTTTGTTGCATTCTTTGTCATTTCGGTGCTATTTTCTTCTTCAAATGTATTATTATTGTTCGCTTCAGCTCCGCTTTCCTCATTTTTTGGTGCTTCCATTTTACCTGCCAAAACCATTAAATCTATGAATTTCTGTCTGTATTGGTCAGCTTTCTTTTCATCGTATGGGTTTCTTTTGCGTATATCATCAGGTAAATTCGCATCAGAATTGAAATAACCTTTGTATTGTGGATTCATATCGAAACTATGTTGGAAATAAGCCAAGTGGGCTGGATTGCTTGTATCGCTCATTCTCAAAGCTACATCTGGACCATATTTTCCTGTCAATTCCATAAATTCGTCATCACTCATCTCTGGTTTCCCTGCTTCAATGATACCTTTCATATACCATTTTTTTGCACTATTATCAGGCAAAGCATCAATTAATGGTTCTAATTCCTCGTAAGTTTTACCTAACTCAGGTGCCAATTCGAAATTCAATATCGCATAATTCTCTGGATTAGAATTAAGAACATAGCTTAAAGCCTCCTTTGCTCTGCGTTCCTCATCGGGTGTTTTGCCTTGTTTAAAGAATAATGTTTCAAGGTCAATGAACATCTTTATTTCTTTAAACTCATTGGTATCAGGCAATTTGCTTGCCAAATGATAGGCTTCGCCCAATTTCATTGACTTGAAAAGCATAATGGCTTGATTAGCTACAATTTCTTTTCTATTTACCATATATCGGTAATTATTGTCGAAAGATATAGGGCGTGTAACTTCTAAACCTGCTTTCATATCTACAAAAGGGGCAAGAATAGAAAGGTCTACTGAGTCAGTTTGAATTGCATAACAAGCTACACGATTGGCAATATAGGCTGCAAAGGGACTATAAGCGGCTGTTCTGCGCACTTTTATTTCCTCCCAAGCACGATAAGTTAATTTGCGCAATTCAGTAGAATCTTTTATTTGTGTAAACAAATTATAGTAATCGCCATTTGAAAAAACACTTTTCCCACCTTTTTGATAATCTCTATCGTTATAGTAAGTCCACAATGCTTCTTGCGGTTCGAGTACTTTGTTTTGTCTTAAAGTGTAAGTACAACGCATTAAACGCTGGTTTTGCATGATTTCTTGCACTGCCGAATTGGCTTGCATCTCCTTTATTCCACTTGCATTATTATTGAAAGCGTAATTGCGAAGTGTATTTGCTTCTTCCTCCAAACCTCGTGCTTGGAGCGAATCGGCAACATCAAACCATGTGTAAACCAATGGTTCTTTTACTTCTAAGCCTGCACTTGAAATCTGACTACCAATGATTTGCAATGCTTTATTTGCTCTTGCATTCGCCAATTTAGTGTTAAACACAGCATTACCCTCTGGCGACGATGTTCCTTGTACGGTGAAATTCATCAATGCTCGACCGTATGATTTTAATTCTCTTACTAATTGTTCTAAATTCAGCTGGTTTGAAGCATCGGGAGTTAGTTCCGCACTACCCACATTGAAGGTTAATTGCAAATCTCGTGGCACTTCTCTCAACTGCGCACGAGCCTGTTCGTAATAATCAGGCGTTAGTTTTATTTCCTTCATAGCCATTGAAACATCTAATAATTTCCATGGTTTTCGAGTATTGCAAGTGCCGTTTTTCGATTTATCTTCAAAATAAATGTGTGTATAATCTTCTAATCTCAATACCGAACCCCACTTGTAACTTTTATTAGGATTAGGCTTTGGATAGGTTACTTCCCAATGAAAAGTAAACTCGTCAGTGGTTGTTGGGGTGTCTTCAATGAAATAATTGTGCAAGGAATCGTTGCGATTGTAATCGAAACTCTTTCTTCTTATTTGATTATTATGATATTTTTTGCCTTCATAAACCAATGGTTCAAGATACTGAATGGTATCTTCTTCCTCACAATTAATTACCATTGGTTGGAAAATCAATCGTGAATGCTCTTTCGTGTACCACTCTGGCAACTTCACTGTAACGTCCCAATGTAAGTTAGGTCCATCGTCAATTGGCTTCATTTCAACAATATCCAATCCGTTTCGTTTACCAAAGACTGTTGTTCCTTTTAATAAAATGGTTTTTTCTCTACTTGCAAATACAATATCATATTGCAATTTAGAGCTGATGTTTACCACTTTCACTTCGCCCTCATTAATAACCATGATAGCCCCCTTAGCCGAAATATCAGCTTCAAAGTGTCCTTCATAATCAGAATTGACCGTTGCGTTGCTGCGGATAGTAACCTCTTGACTTATATCTTTACTTTTCTTACGAAAGCTATCAGCTTGTTTATTGGCTTCGTTGCGATTATCGAAAATATAAACGGGCACTGAAAGTGGTACTTTGCTATATCCACCCTCAGCTGATTTCATGTTTTTATAGATGTTACCAGTAATATGCAGTACCTGTGCATTAGCTTTTCCGATGACAGATAGTAATATTGCAAAAAGAATAAGGCAACGTTTTGTTTTAATATTCATATCTTCTCCTTATCTAATTATGTACGACAGGGTTATTCCTATTTTTGTTGGAGCCAAGATTGTACCTTTAAAACCATCTCTTGCAACAGAACCTACTGTTGTTTTTAGGTCAGGAAATCCATCAGTAATTTTCTTTTCATGAAATATAATCATGCCTACACCAGCATGAGCATCAATAGTCCAACGATTAGACAAGGCAACAACATAACCAAAAGTCAATCCTGCTCCCACTGCAAAACCATCGTGGCGAGTATTTTTCCATTTCGCATCGTAATCCATTGCCAATGCACTCACCCCCACAAAGTGGTGATACATAGGACGACCACCAAAATAATAGCGATATTCTGGTTGTACTCCTATAGCTTTTGCTTCTTTGTTCCAATAAGGTTTATTATTTGTAAAGACACTTAATCCCAAAGTAGAACGATTGCCAATGGTCATTTCAGCGCCTATATTATAGGTTTGTAAAGCAGCCATAGCCACGTCTGTATTTACCGAAATCGCTTGTCCATGAGCAGCAACCATTGCCATGTAACTCAAGAAAGTGGTAATTATTTTCTTCATTTCTTATTTCCTTTCTTTTCTTCCTCGTTTCTTCTTGCTGCTTTCTCAGCAACTTTTTCCTTTTGTTTTTGTGCTTTGTCGTATTCTTTCAAACGTTTATTGCGTTTTCTTTCTATTTCTTTAGCTTTCTTTCGCTCTGCTTTTGCTTCACGCAAGGTGTCTTTGCGATATGCCTCATTGGCTTTTTCTAAACGATATTGTTCATCAACAACAATGCGTTTCTTGTATCGGTTGGCAACTTTTATTCCAAAATGATAAACCAATCCTACACGTACTATGTCGGTTGAGGCAGCATAAACCAATGGGTCAAATGTTAATTTGTAGCCGTTTTGTGGTGTCGTAATATTGTAAATATGCTGATTATTTTGCACATCTCGGTGATATTCATCATATTTTGCATAAACCACACCAGCATTAATGCCCAAATCAAGATCAAGACTTGCTCCATTTTGATAACCATAAAGTTGTGTAACTGTACCAAACATCAATCCGCCTGTAAAAGCATTTCCTCTTTTTCCAGTTTCCGAAAACTTTATATCAAACTTATTGGCACCTCCATATACACCCCAATAGAACACACGGCGTGGATTTTTTCCATGCCAATATTTACGCAACGCCACTTTTCCATCGTAAATATCATAAACATTATAAGTTAAATCTTTGGGTTGTGTCTTCCAATTTACCTTACCGTCAAGGCTTAATGTCCACTTGTTCCAACTTTTATTGCCGAGTATGTATTCCAAACCGAAGTTAGGAGTCAATACAATCCAATCAATAACATTTGTACGAAGACTTAATCGGTCGCCAAACTTTAAATTTTCAACCTTATTATAGTATAGTGCTACTTTTTGACCATACGTTTTAGCTAACATTGGTGAAAAAAAAAGTGTTATTACCAATGCAAGTAAGCCCTTATTAGAATAAGTCATAATTCTTAAAAGTGAATTAAATCGGTGAGAGTTATCCGTAAATGATAAAAAAATGTGCGCCTGACAGGAATCGAACCTGCACGATGTAAATCACTAGATCCTAAGTCTAGCGCGTCTGCCAATTCCGCCACAGGCGCATTTTTCGGATACAAAGTTACGCTAACTTTTGTTAATACCCAAATTATTTATTATCTTTTTTGTGTTTTTATGCTTAAAGATAAAATTATTATTTCTTTTTGGGTTGCTTATTAGCATTTGCTTTGATTTAAATTTGTAACTTTGCAAAACATAGTTAGGGCTACAACCAATAGGCTATAAGAATGCTATTTATTTCATTTCCAAACAATGTTGGTCAAATAAAACACCTCCATATATACGAAAGGTTGAGTTCCCTTAAAGAATTATTAAATGTAGAAAAATAAAAAAATGATAAAATCTATTCGTAACTACATTGAGCAACATAAAGAAAATACCTTATATCTTACAATTTGGTTTGTAGTGTTTACAATCCCCATTATGGCTATGCTGCTACGCATTACAGACACCTATGAACCTTTCAATTGGAATCATGTCATAAGTGCTTGGAAAATATTGGCATTATTCTTTATTGTTTTTCTCATTCATAATATTTTCCTACTTCCCAAAATTGTTTACCAAAAAAAACGCAAACAATATTTTGCTTTTTTATTTGTTCTACTTATTCTTTTTACAATTGCACAATATTTTTTTCATCCTGTATTAGTTCATAATCATTTCTTTCAAAGTATAGCAGAGAGTGAAATTGCAGCCAACTTACACAACGACATATCAATTCTTCCTCCCCACATTGCTGCACAAGTATTAGTCGTTCATGTACTTATCGTTATTTTAATGTTTGGTATGAACTTCGGTGTGAAGATGTTTTTCAATTCGAATGAAGACTTTGAAAAGTTGCGTGCATTACAACAAAAAAGTTTAGAGCAGCAGTTAATATACTTGAAATACCAAATAAACCCGCATTTTTTCATGAACACGCTCAACAATATTCATGCATTGGTGGATATTGACCCTGAAAAAGCTAAAACATCAATTATTGTATTATCGAAAATGATGCGTTATGTGTTGTATGAAGGCAACCATAAACTAATCCCATTGCAAAAAGAAAGCGAATTTATCGGTAGATTTATCACTATCATGCGCATGCGATACACCGAGAAAGTGAAGGTAAATTTCAAGATACCAGACTATTTTTCTGTTGGAGAAATTCCTCCCTTGTTGCTCATTTGCTTTGTTGAAAATGCGTTCAAACATGGTGTAACCTATCAACAAGAATGCACCATAGATATTTCGTTAAATGTAAAAGACGAAAAAATATGTTTCACCTGTTTTAATAAAAAGCCACAAAATGCCAAGAACGAGCAAGGTGGTTTAGGATTAAAAAGTGCAAAACAAAGATTAAATTTAATTTATCCAAACAATCATAAACTCACTATCGTTGAAGAAAAAGATTTCTATCAAGTTACATTAGATTTGCCTCTGAACGATAAAACAAATTTAAAATGAAAACTTTAACAACAGATTAAAATTTAATATGGATATAAAAATTAAAACACTCGCCATTGATGACGAACCCTTGGCACTACAACAATTAGCATCGTATATTAAAAGTACACCTTTTTTAGAACTTGTAGGCGAATGCCAAAATGCGATTGAAGCGCAACAAGTAATGAAAAAAACAAAAATAGATGCTATTTTTATTGATATTACCATGCCTGACCTAAATGGGCTCGATTTTGTTCGTTCCTTAGAAGAACGTCCTCTCATCGTTTTCACCACCGCATACAGTGATTATGCGATAGAAAGTTATAAAGTCGAAGCAGTCGATTATCTTTTAAAACCTTTTGGATTAGCCGATTTACAGCAAGCTGCCGAGCGCGTAAAACGTCAATACGAACTTTTAAACAAAGAAGTTGAAGAAGTAGTTTTACCTAATGACGACACTCTATTTCTAAAAAATGAACATAAAGTTGTGCGTATCAATGTAAACGAAATACGCTGCATTGAGGGAATGGGAGAATATCTTAAAATACATTTTGATAGCGAACGACGACCATTAATCGTACTTCTAAGTATGAAGAAAATGGAAGAAAACTTACCAAAAAATTTCATGCGCATACATCGCTCATGGATTATCAACTTGCTAAAAATAGAGGAAATTATTAAAAGCCGAGTAATTCTTGGCGATAATACAAATATTCCTATTGGCGATATGTATCGTGAAACATTCACGAAATACATTGATTCTAAATTCTTAGAAAAATAAGGAAAAAGCAAACCTATTGTTTTCACTTCGCTTTAGAAATACGCTTGATATTCACACGCACTTTTATTTTTATCGAACACCAATAAAACTTTTGCATCGGAGCTTCACGAATATTCACGGAGGTTGTCCGTGTTACTCCGTGTAAATCCGTTGCTATCATATTTCTGTTAAATATGTGCAAATAATACAAGTTGTATTTGTTACAACCGATGCTTTTGTGTATCTTTGCATCGAATTGTGGAGTCTCATAAAACAGGTATTCATCAATTCTTTTCAGGAGTAACAGTCCAACGACATAAAACAACAATTAAATATTATTTAGAATGATGAAACAAAATTACAACAACAAAGCGAAGTACCGCAGCGCATGGCTTGCGCTCGTGCTGCTAATGATGACGGCTCTGCCTATCACCGCGCAGAACGCGGGCGACAGATTCCAAGTCGATCCCGACAATGGCTATTATTATGAGGTGATGGATGCCACGAACCATACCGTAAAGTTGACATACGCAAACCCAGATGCTGCAACGGCGCAAGCCAGAGAAGTAAAGTTAAAAGGATCCTACGATAAACTCCCTAAAGATAACCAATGGAAAGCCTACAACGGGACAGTGAAAGAAGGAGAGGAAGACGAATTTGTTAAATTCTCAAAGGAAAAAGGTGACACAAAAAAAATACCGGTAGTCATCATTCCAGAGAAAGTCAGTTATAATGGTAACGAATGGACAGTGGTAGCCATCGGCTCCTATGCTTTCATCAATGAAAGGGGAATCACAAAAGTAAATCTTCCTGAAACGATTGAAGCCATTGAGGATTGTGCTTTTTATCAATGCAGTGTTAAGAGAATCAATTTCCCTACAAAACTAAAGTATATCGGCTGGCGTGCTTTCTATAAGACCGATTTAGCCCCTTATATTATGGAATGGGCTAAATATTACGGAAAATTTAAATATGTACAAAAAGAAGTACCCATCGAAATTCCAGGTGCAACTGCCATAGGTCCCCAAGCCTTTGAGGGAAGTTTTTCAACGAAAGCCTTTACGTGTCCAAAGATAACATTCGTGGGATATCAGGCTTTCAAGGGTGCTAATTTTAATAGAATACAAGGAGAACAAAAAGAGTCGCTAATCATCCCTGCATCAGCGATGATTGGCGAAGCAACCACAGTAGATGCCACAATTAAAGCGATGTATAAGAATCTCGACCCTGCTGTTACAGACTATCGTTCGGGCGTGGAGTCCTTTGCAGAATTCACCGGCACTGTAAGTTTGGCTGAAGGCCCATCAACCATCCCTACAGGTATGTTTGAAAAAGCCTTTGACAACTTAGATCAATTTTTCATTCCCCTTTCTGTGGTAACTTCCATAGACGAAAGAGCTTTCGCAAATGCTGGTATCCTTGGTTTCAACGACTTGTCTAAAGTAACGAAAATAGGCGCAAGGGCTTTCGAAAATGGTGCTCTGTCAGGTGACTTTGTCATTCTTGAGAATGTTAAGGAAATAGGCGATAAAGCCTTTGCGGGAAACAGCAACTTGACAGGGTTTATAGTGAAGGGTAGTACAGACTTTAAGATTGGCGCTGGCATTCTTGAAGGCTGTCACAACTTGGAGTATATTGACCTGCGGGACATGAGCAGCGCAGATGCCAAAAGCAAGCTGAAGAATTTGTCGCGAGCATTTAACACCGATGCTAATCCGAACAAGACTATCACGGCAGGACTGCCAACTCACACCGTTGTTTACCTGCCCAATGCAACGGACATCACCTTTGCAGCAGGTGAGGACGTGAATTTTGTCAAGTTTGACGGTACATGCACCAAGCTGAGCCTGCAAGATGGTGCAGAATACGAGTTCCCTTATGCCATCAAAGCCAGTGAAGTGGTTTACAACAAATGCGATATGATCATTAACAAACAAAAGATAGGACGTGGTTACAATACCGATTTAACGGTCGCCCATTATGATGGAGATAACAACTCCCTGACCTCCTACCGCGACTTCTCTAAGTTTGCTGATGGCAAGCACTGCTTCACTATCTTTCTACCGTACGCCGTGACATTGAAGCCAGGCATATGCGCATACAAGTTGGACTATAAGTACACGAAAGATTATTTCACATACGAGCCAATTCCAGAGATGCCAGAGTATCCTAACGGTTACCCACTTGAGTCAGGTACAGAATTCTATGTTTTCAATTCAATACCTGACGGCAGCACGCTCGAGGCAAACAAGCCTTATCTCCTGCGCATCACGAATGAAAACAGTTACGACTCTAAGATATTTACGGCAAACAACGTGGAAATAGCTAAGTCACCAACTGATAAGTTTGAAATAAGCAGAGGAGGACGCTTTAAGCCTGTTGGCTTCGCCGCCACCAAGGCTGGACAGTCTTACAGCTTCCAAGGCAGCACCGAAAGGATCCCTCCTGAGACTTATAAAAACGACGCCAATAGACCCTGGGTGCTGAACATAGTGATGAATAAGAATACCATAGAAGGAAAGAAAGACATCGATGTATGGAGACAGATGCAATATGTTGATAAGGGTGTCATAAATCCCAGCATACCGCCATTCCGTGGTTTTGTTAATCTTTTGCCGGGTGCTTCAGGTGCCAAGCAATTCATGGTACTCTCAGAAGGCGAGACAATGGGCATCAACGATGTGACAGGAAACACCGACGCACAGCAAGGCGCACAGCGCATATACACCATCGACGGTCGCTATGTAGGCACCAACTTCGACAGTCTGCCATCGGGCATATATATCATAAAGGGTAAGAAAACATTAAAGACGAAATAAAGATGAACAGAGATAATATAAATATAAACAGCACAGCTAGCGACAGACGCACCTACCTGTCTCCACGCACCGAAATCATTAAAATGGCTACAAGCAACTTTGTAATGGGAAGTCACGATTCCATCGAAATACCAGTAGACGGTTCCGGTGCCACTGATGCCAATGGAAAGCAGTGGCAGGGCGACTTCGACTCGTGGGACGAAGAGGAAGGCAGCAACGAAAAGGACAGGGGAAGCGTGTGGTAACCCTCGGCATGCGTGCCGAGAATAGCCATGCAAGTACTCATGACATGAAATAAAGTGGGAGGGAACTATTGGTTTCCCTCCCACTTTTGTGTTTGATAGCCGCTCACCTGTTATCGTCTTCTCTCTGTGGTGAACGAATAGGGAGCATCGGCGTCTTGAGTGCCACGCTGCTTAATACATTTATCAGATGCAAAGGTATGAAAAATATCAAAGAGTAGTTGTTTTTTTTTATTTTTCATAATATACAAAATGAAACCTTTACAAAACCCTCTTATATAAAGTTTTTTTTACACAACTCGTTAATAACTAATCGTATCGTTTGGAAATAAATAGAGTTTTGCAGAGGTCTAAAAAATAGGAATTCTTATTTT
>OBRT01000156.1_pt1 | contig 21847 bp, 18 predicted proteins | sample 1494891 | NCBI WGS metagenome assembly OBRT01 (sample SAMEA3360688, study PRJEB22359) | human gut metagenome | biome: ENVO:urban biome; feature: ENVO:human-associated habitat; material: ENVO:feces | place: Bangladesh | collected 2011 | reverse complement strand
CGGCTCCAACAGTAACACCAAACGCAGGATACACACAAAAAACAGGAGCAGACGCATGGGATCACGCATTAACAGCAAAATTTGCGAAAGCAACAACAATTACAGCACAATACAATAATCCAACGCCGGGCACAGCATGCTTAACGGAAGCTGGACTTAAAAATCAATTTGAAGATGCCATAAACTCTATGTTTGCTGGAATAAGCAGTAAGCCTGGAATTTACGAAGGCTCATATGATGCTTCTAAGAAAGAAGTAACTGTAAAGATAATTGATGCTAGTCAACAAGCAGCTAAGCTTAAAGGAACAGGTTTAGCTTCAGGATTAGATAAGCTATATAAGAACAATCACCTAATAAAAATCCAAGTCGGAACACAAGACGAAAGAGATTTAGATGTACTTGCATCGGCTCAACCAAGTTCTGGAATGACTCTTCAACAATTATTTGCAACAATCTTTGGTACAGATGTACTAAATGAAGTTCAAAAAACTGGAGAAAAAACAGGAACATTATTAGACTTCATAGATAAGTCAGTTGTTTTAAAACTAACAATTCAACAAAAAGATTGTGAAGGAGAAAAACCTTCAGTTATATTGGAATACACTATAAAAGGAATAGATGGAAATCCATCAAAGGTTCCAACAATTGACAAAGTTACAGAAGGTGATAAGAAGATTACCGGCAAAGGTGAACCAGGAGCAGAAATTGTTGTTAAAGACAACGATGGCAGAGTTATTGGAAAGACTACAGTTAAAGATGATAAAACATGGGAAGTAAAAGTACCAGATGGAAGAGAACCTAAGAAAGGTGACAAGATAACAGCAACTCAAACAGAAAAGGGAAAGAATCCATCTAAACCAGCTGAAACAACAGTAAAAGGAAAAGAAGACACTACTAAGAACCCAACAATTGATCAACCATATGAAGGCGACAACAAGATTACTGGTAAAGGTGAACCAGGAGCTAAAATTGTAGTTAAAGATAAAGATGATAAAACTATTGGTGAAACAACAATAGGCAAAGATGGTAAATGGGAAGTACCGGTACCAGCAGATAAACCATTAAAACCAGGAGATATTATTAAGGCAACTCAAACTGATAGTAATGGAAAAACAAAAGAAGCAACAGCAACAGTTAAAGCTAAAGGAATTCCTACACCAACTTACAATTATATAACTCTTACTTTAGACGAAAACTACAGAGGTGGCGAAATTACTCACCACGACGTTCTTGAAGGTGACTTAATTGAACGTTATCTATACACTCCTCGTAGAAGAGGCTATGTATTTGAAGGATGGAGCTACAACAGCAGACGTCTTGACGAAGTAAGACCTGGCGACAGAATTTACTATCCAACTACTCTATATGCAATTTGGGCTAAGGATAGGGACTACGATCGTGACGAACGTGAAGAAGAACCTGAAGATTTAAGACCAGTTCACGACCACAACGCTTATATGTTCGGTTACACTGACGGAACTGTAAGACCTAATGGTAAGATTACAAGAGCAGAAGCAGCTGCACTAGTAACAAGACTTCTTGGTCTAGATACTTTTGCATCAGCTGCAAAACCAGTATTCTCTGACACTCCAAGTTCTTGGTACAACAAAGCCATCAACGCGGCTGTTCAAAGAGGTATCATGAAGGGTTACCCTGACGGAAGATTCAGACCAAACGCACCTATCACTAGAGCGGAATTTACTCAAATGATATCAACTATTGACAACAAGCCTTATGGCGTTGCACCATTCGCAGATGTTAAGGGTCACTGGGCTGAAAGACCTATAGGCAGCGAATATCAAGCTGGCAGAATTAAAGGTTATCCTGACGGAACATTCAGACCAAACGCATTCATCACTAGATGTGAAGCAGTTGTAATTCTTAACAAGATGTTCGAAAGAAATTATGACGCTATGTCTCTAAAAGACGCTAAGAATGCATATCTAATCAAGGGCTTCATAGACTTACCAACAAGTTTCTGGGGCTACTATGATATGATTGAAGCAACTAACTCTCATAGTTTCAAGAGAAGAGTAGAAGGCAAGGTTCAAGAAGACTGGACTTTAGTTAAATAAGAAAAATTTTGCGTTAAATGCGCAAGAGAAATAAGATACAATTATAAATAAATAATTGACATCAATGATAAGGCATGTGGGCTAAGGCTCATGTGCCTTTTCTATTTTTTATTGTTTATCCATTCTAATTAAGTATTGCTAAATGCAATACAAAGTGATATGATACATGTATAGGAAGTGATATTATGTCAAAAACATCAAATGTATATATAGAGCTTGAATCTGAAGTAAAAATACCAAGCAAAAAACCACTAGTATATGAAGATTTAAGTGAAGAAGACTTCGACAGAGAAATATTAAAAGCAATGGATGATTTTGATAAGGGCAGGATATATACTTCTGAAGAAGTAGAAAAAGAATTAGAGGAAATATAATATTACTAAAAATCTTGACTTTCAACTCAATTTAATTTATAATTAACTCAACAGAGCCTCCCCACGCTTAATGTGTTACACATGCGGACCAAGGGGAGGACATTTTTACCTTAACATATCTATTCACACTTTCAAAAAATGAAAAATATTTGAGTTTTGAAAGTCACTCAAACATTTTACTATCAAGGACTGCTTATGCGGTCCTTTTCTATTGCCATAAGCGTAAGCACAATCAAAACCATAACCATAACCATAACCATAATCATAATCACAATCAAAACCATAATTAAAACCATAATCAAAACTATAATCAAAAGCATTCCACTCATTTATTAATTATTTCACACTTTCTCTTAATAAATTCATAAAGTTGTTTTAATTTTTCTCTATCTCGGGTATATATTAAATAGAAAATCAATTAAGGAGGTAAGCTTATGAGAATCGAATTTGTAGGAAAGAACATTGAACTAACTCAAAGTTTAAAGGATGTGGCTGAAAAGAAGTTCCAAAAGCTTGACAAGTTTATTGGCAAGGATGTGGACGCGAAGGTTGTCTTCTCGGCTGTTAGAAACACTAAATGTGTTGAAGTAACTATCTTCCTAGACAGGACTATACTTAGAGCTGAGGAAGAAAGTGACGACATGTACACATCTATCGATAGGGCGGTTGATGTTTTGGAAAGACAGGTCAGAAAGTACAAAACTAAGCTTCAAAACAGATACCAAAAGAACGAGTCGATTAGGTTTGAAAATGTTAAGCCTATGGATGAGCCAGATGAGGCTAAGCTTGTAAAGAACAAGAAATTTAAGGTTGTGCCTATGTCTTCTGACGAGGCTATCCTTCAAATGGAACTACTTAGACACAATTTCTTCGTATACCAAAACGCTAAAACTGAAGCCATCAACGTAGTATACAAGAGAAAGGACGGCAACTACGGCCTTATTGAAGTTGAATAAAATGAATATTAATATAGATGATTTTAAATTAAACAAACCCATATCCTCGGTGAAGATTTCGCCAGATGGTCGTCACAAGGTTTTCACAGTGACTTGCGTGGATATGGCGGCGAATGAGTATAAACACTCGTTTTACATGCTTGATGAAAATGATTCTTTGAAGAGACTGTCTACTAATGACGTCTCTTCTACTTATGCCGTGGACAATGGTGGGATCATTTTCGCAAAGTCTGACGAGAAAAGGAAGTATGCGTCTATCGTTTACCGTCTAAGCTTCAGTGGCGGTGAGAGGGAGGAGCTTTTTAGGCTAAATTACCCGATTAATGGTATTCGCATCATGGATGAGGAAAGGCTGATCCTCTCTATCAGCAATTCTGATAAGATTAGGCACTTTAAGGACATGGATCAAGAGACTTACGAGAAGAAGGCGGCTGAAATTAAGGAAGAGGATGACTACACTATATATGATGAAATTCCTTTCTACCTTAATGGCGCTGGCAACATCAACAAGATCCGTACTTCGCTTGCCACATACAATATGACGAGCGGCGCGCTTAAGATTATTACTGACGACTTTACTAGTGTATCGAGCTACGACATAGCACCTGACAAGTCTGAAATTGTCTACACTTCCGAGTCTTACACTGATAAAGCGCCTTTAAAGAGTCAGCTTTATGTTTATAGTTTTGCTGACGATAAGTCTGTGAAACTTGATTATGGCATGGGTCTTAGCTATTATGGACCAAGCTTTGCAGGCGGCGATGTTTTTGTCTTTGCTACTGATCAAGTAGATCACGGCATCAACCAAAATCCAAAGGTCTACCTAATTGATAAGTCTAGGGAAAATATCAAGTGCATTAATGATGACTTCGATAAGTCGATTGGCTCATCTGTCGGCTCTGACCTTCGTTATGGCGGTGGCTACTCATTTAGGGTGATGAAGGACAAGCTTTACTTTATATCAACCCTTGCGAATAGCGCAGATCTTTTCGCCATTGACAAGGCGGGTAAATTGGAAAGGCTTTCTAAAGTCACTGGCTCAGTTGATGAGTTTGACGCCTGTGAGTGTGGCGCTATCTACGCTATAGGCATGCTGGACTACAATTTACAAGAAGTTTATAAATTTGAAGAAGGTAAATTTAAGAAAGTGACTGCCATAAACGAGGCTTTACAAAAGACTTGGGGCGCTGAAAAATATGACAAGATCACTTTTAAGAATGACGATATTGATTTTGAAGGTTTTGTGATTAAGCCGGACGGATACAAGCCGGGCAAGAAATACCCTGCGATACTTGAGATTCACGGCGGTCCAAAGACTGTTACTGGCGAGGTTTTATACCACGAGTACCTTTACTTTGCGAAGCTTGGTTACTTTGTCTTCTTCACTAATCCGAGGGGCTCGGACGGCCGCGGCAATGATTTTATGAATATTAGAGGCAAGTACGGCACTATCGACTACGACGATTTGATGAAGTTCACTGACTGTGTTTTGGAAAAGTACGAGGACATCGACAGAGATAGCGTTCACGTGACTGGCGGCAGCTACGGCGGCTTCATGACTAACTGGATCATCGGTCATACCAACAGATTTAAGTCGGCTGCGTCGCAACGCTCTATATCGAACTGGCTAAGCTTTTTCGGCGTATCGGACATAGGATACTATTTTGCGACTGATCAAAATTTGGCAGAGCCTTTCGCATCGTCGGAAGCGCTATGGGAGCGCTCTCCGCTTAAATACGCGAGCGATGTCAAGACGCCGACATTATTCATCCACTCGGACGAGGACTTCAGATGCCCACTAGAGCAAGGCGTACAAATGTTTACAGCGCTTAAGTACTTCGGAGTCGACTCGAAGATAGTTATCTTTCACGGCGAAAACCACGAGCTAAGCCGCTCTGGCAAGCCAAAGCACAGACAAAGAAGACTTGACGAGATAATCACATGGATTAAAAAGAGATCATAATATAGAAAAAGCCTGGTTACTTTTGTAACTAGGCTTTTTGCTTGGATATGTTTTTTATATTTCTTATAGAGCAAGCTTTTTCCACTTGCGGATTTTCGTTCTAAAAGTGCCAAATGGAGCGACTGTATTTACGTGAATAAACTTGTAAACTTCCCATGTAGCTGTTTTTGTTGCTTCATCAGCCCACTTCCTCATATGAGGCTTAAATAATTCATCATCGCTTAATGAGTCAATCATTTCACATATGGCAGCAACATTGTCAATTAGCTTATCTTTTAGTTCACTAAGAGATAGACTTGCATACGTATCAGTAAAGTATTGGTATAGTTTGCCGAGCTCATTCCATTTGAATTTATCTGATGGAGTTTTTGCTTCAATGCCATTTCTTTCGTCATGCTCCCATTTTAACAGGAGAGAAGTCCATCCGAGCTGATAGGCAAGGTTCTCAGCAGGCGTTCTATCTACTTCATCTACTCGTGTATCTTTTAAATTTTCTGGAATATTTTCAAATTCAGCGATGTATTTTTCAAAGCTTTTATTGATTTCTGATTTTAATTCTTCTTTATTTTTATAAGTTCTCATTTTTTCTTCCTTATTATTATAATATTGGTAAGACGTTTCTTCAGTTTGTGACAATTTGTCACGAACTCTATATTTTACCGTCAGCAGCTTCCATTTTCAACTGGATACAATTTGTAGCCAGTTCATTTCCTTCATTATTTAGCCTTGTCTTCAAAACGCTCCAATATTTTTGCGGATTATCACTTTCTGTAAGTACACCTAAAATATCAACAATAGAAAAGTACCACTCTTCTTTTTCGTTATCCCATGCTGAACGTATTTGTCTTCCTTCAAATAATTTAATTTCGTTATCCATTTTACACCTCAATAGTATCTTTTAAAATAAATTCATATCTATATCTATATTTATATTATATCATATTTTTAAGTTTAAAACATTTACAATATTTCCATAGCTAAAAAACGAATTTTGTAGTATAATCATTAGAGGAGGAGATTCTAGGTGAATTACGAAAAATTTTACTACATAGCAGAAATCATCGGTACCGTGGCCTTTGCCTCATCGGGCACGCTTGTCGCAATCAGAAAGGGCATGGACGTCTTTGGCATCGTGGTTCTTGCGATAATCACAGCGATTGGAGGCGGTGTCATTCGTGACATCACCCTAGGTATCACGCCGCCCATGGCATTTAGAGACAACACATACACAGTAGTTGCCATCGTTACGGCGCTCGTTTTGATACTATTTTTATCGAAAAAAATTAAATTTTTAAGATTAAATACAGTTAACAGAAACTTTATGATTAAATACACACAAGTCGCGTCAGTGCTCGACGCCATCGGCCTTGGCCTGTTCACAGTCAGCGGCGTAAGCGTCGCCATGGTCAGAGGCTACTCGAACAACCCATTTTTGATGATCTTCGTCGGCGTCATCACCGGTTGCGGCGGCGGAGTCTTGAGAGACCTTCTTTCAGACACCATCCCGATTATATTCACGAAAAACACCATTTACGCAGTTGCCTCGCTTTTGGGTGCAGTCGTGTTTATAGTTTTGAGACCATATGGAGCGAACTTCTCCTTTCTTATGGGCGCCCTAACCACAGTTGTTATCAGGCTTCTGTCGATGAAGTACAGGTGGAGTCTGCCGGACGTATCAAGTGACCTTGTCGATGGGGACGACGTTTAAGAGGATTTAATACAGATTTTACTTAAGAAAGCTTTGTTTTTGCATGAACAAGGCTTTTTCTATGCAAATAGCTGAGCCACTGTGTATAAAACTGTGGATAAGTCTGTGGATAGACTATAAATCACAAGAAAATAGCTTTGTCAAGTGCTATTTTCGTGAAAAACGCCTGTGGATAATGTGGATAAGCTTGTGTATAAATGTAAAATAGCGATTTCCAATGTGGATATCTATGTGAGTAAGAGAATTATTAAATTTTTTATATATTTGTAAGCTTAGTATTAAAAATATTTATAAGGAATAAGACCATTTCCATTGCTTTTATATTTCTTTAGTAGTATAATAAAGTTAATAAATCTATTTAAGGAGGAATTATATTATGAAGAAGAAAATTTCACTGTTATTAGCAATACTTATGCTTGTAACATTAATCCCAACAGCATTTGCTGAATCAAAGACAGTAGATGCAGTTAAAAACACTAAAAAGGTGACACTTGACGGAGAAGAAGTCATGGTCGGTGCATACGACGTAGAAGGCTACAACTACCTAAAATTAAGAGATATAGCAGCTATACTTAACGGCAAGAAATGTCAATTCAGCGTTGGCTACGATGAGCCAACAAAGCTAATTTCAGTAGAACTAGCAAAGGCTTATGAAAAAGTTGAAGGCGACCTAGCTGAAATTAAGGACAAAAAAGCAAAAGCAATCGTATCAGTTAAGAAGATTCTTGTTAATGGCGAAGAAAAAGAAGTAAAGACAGCACTAATCAATGAGTATAACTACATGCAATTAAGAGACCTTGGTTCGCTTGTAGGACTTAACGTTGGCTATGATAAAGTGAACAAAGTTATCATGCTAAAGAGTGATGCTGGAGTGAAAGAAGAAGCTCCTCGTTATGTAATGATTAAGTCTAAGCTTTATAAAGATACAGGCGAAATCAACAAGAATATGACTTGTGGAACTATGGACGGAAAGATATTAACAACTGTTGATGCTAAAGAAATGCCTAAAAAAGATAATGAATCAAATTTTGGTACTGGATATGAATATCAAATTGGCGGCGAAGAAGGCAGCATAACTGTAGAGATTGATGATAAGTGCTTAATTTTTAAAGAAGTAAAAGAAGAAGAAAAGACTGAAGATAAAAAAGATGAAAAGAAAGAAGAAAAGAAGGAAGAAGCTAGTGAAAAAAATATAAAAGTGCTCAAGACTGATAATTTTGATGAGCTTGAAACTACTAAATTAGATGCTATAATCAAGCTTCATGATATGTTTGCAGCTTATACTAAAGATGATTACATTGTTGGAGGGAATGCGATTTTAGATGCAATACCATTCTCTGAATATATGATTACTTTAAAGAACATGGCTAAGCTAGTTGGTACTGATATTTACTTAGAAGATCGTACAGTTAGTAAGAGAATAGAAGAAATTGATGGCAAAAAATATTATGTTGCTGAGATTAAATATGCTAATGGTTCTTCTATAATACAAAAATTACCTTTTGAACAAGATGGTGATAACATCACTATGGCAACTACTGCTGGTATTATGGCTTTAATTGCTAAAGATTATGAAAAAGATTCTATATTAAAGAAGGGAACAGAATTTATCACTACTAAAGTAAAAGCTTTCCATGACGCTTTATGTGACAAGAATTATAAGGCGGCTGCTGAAGCGCTTAATGAGTTAAATTTTAAAGCTGATGAAGAAAATGTTAAGAAGACAGCTGAATTAAGACTTAAAAATGCAAAAGAGCTTGGTGAAGAAGTTTTTGCAAAGGATTATGATTTTACATTTAAAGAATATGAATCTGGTGTTGTATGTAAGTTTAAATACAAGAATGGAGCAAGCTTTGAAGTATACATTGGTGATCAATTCTCTGGTTTAGGAACTTTTGTTCTACCAAAAGAACAATAGTTGATAGTATTAATTAATCAAAAAATTGGGAGCGGAAAGCTCCCTTTTTTAGTCTTATATACTAAATCTATTAGCAAATTGAATTTTGCGAAATATTTTGATGAATAAGGCGAAGTACAGTGAGCGAGCGACTGAGCTGTACAAGTGCGTACGCGGAAGGAACGAGCGAGCGAAACAAGCCGCATTCGCAAAATAGACGCAAAATTAGTTTTTCCAAGTCTCTTCCATATCCTTCACCATTTCAAAAAAGTCATCTCCCGGATAAACTATATGCTTAATCCATTCTTCCTTAATCTGCCAAAGGTTTGCCTGAACGACAAACTCGCTTCTATCGGTAATCTCGAAGATTCTCTCCCAGCTAGCGACAATTGTCTTTCTTATATCGTCATACATCTCATCATATTTCTTATCAAATATATTGAAGCTGTGGCCCGCGCCGCGCGCCTTGAGTTCTTTTTCAAAGCGCTTCGCGTCGTCCACATCAAGTGGCACGTACTGATTATTTAATACGAGGTCCCACTTAGCTCCATCGAAGTAGATGACTTCGCTCTTCGGCACTGTCATCGCATAAACGACTTCTTTGTGAATGGGCTTGAGACAGTTCTCTTTCGAGACGCTGCACCAAATTGGGTAGCTGATCTCGTCTGGCTTGGCGACTATTTGCGAAGCCATCTTCACGAAGTAATCATATTTTTCTAAGAAAAAGTCTGAAATGTCTTTCATATGCAAGCCGACATAGAGCCTTTTGTTTTGTATGACGCCTTTATTTTTTAGCTCGTATATGCTATTCTCATGTTGTCTTGTGTAAAGATTAACGTATTCCATATATATCACCTATTTATTCATACCCAATATTTCGAATTTGGAATTTTTATCCTTGACTATAAATAATTTCTATGATATAATACTTAAGGATGAGGTGAGAGGTATGATGTACATACATTTTAGTTTTATTGCTCACAATTTTAATAATAATAGATAAGAGGAACGCCGCGTGCGTTCCTTTTTACTTTATCAGAGTACTAACTTAGTAAAAGGAGGATATTATGGACAAAATCGTTATCAATGGCAATGACCTTACAATCGAAGACGTTGTAAAGGTAGCAAGATGTCACGCAGAGGTTGAAATCTCTAAGGATGCAAAGGACAGAATCATTGCATCAAGAAAACTTGTTGACAAGTTTGTTGAAGAAGAAAGGGTTATCTACGGAATCACAACTGGTTTCGGTAAATTCTCTGAAGTACATATCTCTAAGGATATGACTAAGAATTTACAAAAGAATTTAATTATGTCTCACTCATGTGGTGTTGGCGAATTATTTGACGAAGACATCGTTAGAGCCATCATCTTATTAAGAGCTAACTCTTTATCAAAGGGTTATTCTGGTGCAAGACTTGAAACTATCGAAACACTAGTTGCTATGCTAAACAAGGGTGTTACACCATGTATACCACAAAAGGGTTCACTAGGTGCATCTGGCGACTTAGCTCCACTTGCTCACATGGTTTTACCTATGCTTGGTCTAGGCGAAGCTTTCTATGAAGGCAAGAAGATGACTGGCAAGGAAGCTATGGACAAGGCTGGCATTCAAACTATTGAATTAACTAGCAAGGAAGGTCTAGCTCTTATCAATGGTACTCAAGTACTAACTGCTGTTGGCACATTAACTTTATATGATGCTATGAAGCTTGCAAAATTAGCTGACGTTGCTACATCTCTTACAATGGAAGCTATGGGCGGCATTATCGATGCATTTGATGAAAGAATCGCTGACGTTAGGAAGCATCAAGGCATGTATGACACTTCATACAATGTAAGAGCGATACTTGAAGGATCAAAGAACATCACTCGCCAAGGCGACTTAAGAGTTCAAGATGCTTACTCACTAAGATGCGTTCCACAAATTCACTGCGCTTCAAAAGATACATTTAATTTTGTAAAGAATAAAGTTGATATCGAAATCAACTCTGTTACTGACAACCCAATCATCTTCCCTGATGATGAAGCAGTTATCAGTGCTGGTAACTTCCACGGCGAACCAATGGCTCTACCATTTGACTTTTTAGGCATTGGTATAAGCGAAATAGCTAACGTTTCCGAAAGAAGACTTGAAAGACTAGTAAACCCAGCATTATCAGAAGGTCTACCAGCTTTCTTAGTTAAGGAAGGCGGAGTAAACTCTGGCTACATGATAGTTCAATACGCTGCTGCAGCTCTTGTTAGCGAAAATAAGGTACTAGCTCACCCAGCAAGTGTTGACTCTATCCCAAGTTCGGCTAACCAAGAAGACTTAGTATCTATGGGTACTATAGCTGCTAGAAAGGCTAGAGAAATCTATCTAAACGCAAGAAAAGTTGTAGCTATGGAAATGTTTGCTGCATGCCAAGCTATTGACATAAGAGGAGACAAGGGTCTTGGTAAAGGTACTAAGGCTGCTTACGACGAAGTAAGAAAAGTAATAGACTACATCGACAAAGACAAGGTTATGTACTTTGAAATCAATAAGGCTGAAGAATTATTAGCTGATGACAAGGTTCTTAACGCTGTTGAAGAAGCTGTAGGAGCACTTAAATAGATATTAAGTAAGGAGGTTACTTATGAAATTTGATGTTAAAGATGCTATGACAATCAAGCTTGATCCAGTTTTACCTGAAATGCATAAGATTGATCCAAAGGTTAGAAGAGCACCTGTAAGGGATTTAACTCTTTCAAAGCATGAGATCGAGCTAGCTTTAAGGAATGCACTTAGATACATTCCAGAAGAATTACACGAAGAATTAGCTCCAGAATTTATGGAAGAGCTAATGACTAGAGGAAGAATTTACGGTTACAGATTTAGACCTGAGGGCAATATCAAGGCTAAATCCATTGATGAATACAAGGGTAAATGCATCGAAGGTAAGGCAATACAACTAATGATTGACAATAACCTTGACTTTGACGTAGCACTATACCCTTATGAACTTGTTACTTACGGTGAAACAGGACAAGTTATGCAAAACTGGATGCAATACAGACTAGTTAAGAAGTACCTAGAAAATTTAACTGATGAACAAACATTAGTTATGGAATCAGGTCACCCACTAGGACTATTCAGAAGCCACAAGACTTCACCAAGAGTTATAATCACAAACTCATTAATGATAGGTGAGTTCGATGATCAAAAGCATTGGCACAAAGCAGTTGCTATGGGCGTTGCAAACTACGGACAAATGACTGCTGGCGGCTGGATGTACATTGGACCACAAGGTATAGTTCACGGCACATACAATACAGTTCTTAACGCTGCTCGTCTAAAATTAGGCGTTCCACACGATGGCGACTTAAGAGGCCACATCTTCATTTCATCAGGTTTAGGCGGAATGAGTGGTGCTCAAGGTAAGGCAGCTAAAATTGCGAACGGTGTTGGCGTTATCGCTGAAGTTGATATCTCAAGAATCAATACAAGACTTGAACAAGGCTGGATAGATGAATGTTCAGACGACCTTGACCAAGTATTCAAATGGGCTAACGAAGCAAAAGAAAGCAAAACTCCTAGAGCAATCGCTTACCATGGCAATATCGTAGACTTACTAGAATACTGCGTTAAAAACAACGTTCATGTAGAATTACTTTCTGACCAAACATCATGCCACGCTCAATACGACGGAGGCTATTGCCCACAAGGCTTAACATTTGAAGAAAGAACAAAGATGCTTGCTGAAGACAAAGAAGGCTTCTGCAAATTAGTTGACAAGACATTAAAGCATCATTTTGAATTAATCAAAACACTTGTAGATAGAGGAACATATTTCTTTGACTATGGTAACTCCTTCATGAAATCAGTTTTCGATGCAGGCGTTAAGGAAATAGCTAAGAACGGCGTTGACGAATCAGAAGGATTCATCTTCCCAAGCTATGTTGAAGATATCATGGGACCAATGCTATTTGACTATGGTTACGGACCATTCAGATGGGTTTGCTTATCAAATAAGGAAGAAGACCTAATTAAGACTGACCACGCAGCTATGGAATGCATAGACAAGGACAGAAGAGGCCAAGACCTTGATAACTACATCTGGATAAGAGATGCTGAAAAGAACCAATTAGTAGTTGGCTCACAAGCAAGAATTTTATACCAAGACGAAATCGGTAGATTAAAAATTGCTCTTAAGTTCAACGACATGGTAAGAAAGGGCGAAGTAGGCCCAATCATGCTAGGCCGTGACCACCACGACGTATCAGGAACTGACTCACCATTTAGAGAAACATCAAACATCAAAGACGGCTCAAACATCATGGCAGACATGGCTACACAATGCTTTGCAGGTAACTGTGCAAGAGGTATGTCCATGGTAGCTCTACACAACGGCGGCGGCGTTGGCATAGGTAAATCAATCAACGGCGGCTTCGGTATGGTTCTAGACGGATCAGACAGAGTAGATACTATCTTAAAGGCAGCTATGCCATGGGACGTTATGAGCGGTGTAGCAAGAAGAAGCTGGGCTAGAAACGACCACTCAATCGAAACAGCAATTCAATATAACAAGGATCACAAGGACACTGACCACATTACTATTCCTTATCTAGTAGACGACAAGATTATAGAAAAAGAAATGGCAAAGGTGGATGAATATGAAGCAAAGCGTCATAATTAAAAATATATCTTCGCTTTTAGCAACAAAGGCACATGGCACAGTCAGAGCCGGTAAAGCACAAGGCGAAGTAGAAATAATCAAAAACGCATATATAATAACAGAAGACGATAAGATAAAAGACTTGGGTACTATGGATGAGTACAAGGCTATGGGCGTAGATGAAAGTGGGGCTACAGTCATCGATGCGACAGGTAAATTAGTTACACCAGGCCTTGTAGACTCACATACACACCTTGTTCATGGGGGCTCAAGAGAAAATGAGCTCTCCATGAAACTTCATGGCAAGACATACATGGACATAATGAACGCAGGTGGCGGCATACACGCTACACAAAGACATACTAAGGAAGCAAGCTTCGAAGAGCTTTATGAAAAGGCGAAAAAATCACTAGACATCATGCTAAGCTATGGCGTAACAACAGTTGAAGCCAAATCAGGCTACGGCATAGAAGACTTCGATACAGAGCTAAAGCAATTAGAAGTAGTGAAAAAGTTAAACGAAACACACCCAATCGATTTAGTATCAACATTCATGCCGTGTCATGCAATGCCAGATGAGTATAAAAATGACAGAGAAGCCTTTATTAATAAGGTTATCAATGAATACAATCCAAAAGTTATGGAAAAGGGCCTCGCAGAATTTGCTGACATCTTCTGTGAAGATGGTGTTTACACTATAGACGAGTCAAGAAGAGTACTTCAGGCATCAAGAGATGCTGGCTTTAAACTTAAGATACACGCTGACGAGCTAATTAGCTTCGGTGGAGCTGAACTAAGCGCCGAACTAAAATGCGTTTCAGCAGACCACTTGATAGGCGCTTCAGATGAAGGCATCAAGGCCATGGCAGCTAATGGAGTCGTAGCAAACGTACTTCCATCGACAGCATTTAACCTAAACACAGGCAAATACGCAAGAGCTAGAAAGATGATAGAAGAAGGCTGCCCAGTAAGTATCTCAACAGACTACAATCCTGGCTCATGCCCATCTGAAAACATACAACTAGCTATGCAAATAGCCTCAATCAAAATGAGAATGACAGCAGAAGAAGTATTCAATGCAGCAACTATAAACGCTGCAGCAAGCGTACTTAGAACGGAATCCATAGGTTCGCTTGAAGTAGGTAAGAAGGCCGACATCGCCATCTTTAACTGTGAAAATATTGATTACTTCGTATATCACTTCGGTATAAACCACACTTATAAAGTGATTAAGAGCGGAAAAATAGTTTATGGCGCTTAAATCATTTAGAGTATTAATAGTTGGCGGTTCAGATATATACGCCCTAGGCGTAGATGCCTCTCTATCAGCTTTTAACGATATGCATGTCGTTGAGAGCTTTAGAGATGCATCTGATGCTCAAGACTACTTAACAAGGAAGAGCGTAGACTTTGTTATATACGTCGATGATGAGCTGGATGAAAGTAAAAGGATAGTCGACCTACAAAGACTAGCCTTTAAGGACAGGCGCTACAGAATACTCTTTATGACAAACAGACCAAGCCTCGAGATGATTATCTCACCAAAAGACTTTCACCTAGACGGCATCATGGACAAAGAGCTTAAAAGAGATGAACTTAGAAAGGCACTTCTTGACATGAGAAAAGGGGTAGTAGTCGTGTCGAAGAAAAAGAACTTCAGCGTTAAGACGGAACAAAAATTGGGGGATTTTTTGGACCGTAAGGAGCTCTACGACACACTAAGCTCACGAGAAAAGCAAATCCTACTAAGCATCAAAGAGGGTTTAAGCAACCAAGAGATAGCAGACAGGTTTTACATCACTTTATCGACTACCAAGACGCATACGAGAAATTTGTATAAAAAGTTGGGAGTGAAGTCACGATCCCAGGCGATAAAGTTTTTGAATTAAAAACGGGTCAATATGATCGGACAGACCCACAAAACATTTTAAACTTCTTTTTTTAGGATGCACCTATGTATATGGGTGCATCTTTTTTGCGTGTAAAACGATTTTATGTGAATGAATTTGCGTGTAAAACGATTTTATGTGAATGAATTTGCGTGTAAAACGATTTTATGTGAATGAATTTGCGTGTAAAACGATTTTATGTGAATGAATTTGCGTGTAAAACGATTTTATGTGAATGGATTTGCGTGTAAAACTATTTTTTTGTAAATGGATTTGCGAGCGACACAATTTTTGTGAATGTGTTTCTGAACCCATTACTATTAAAATAGTTTAGCTAACGCTCGTCATATGCCTAACGCTCGTCAGATGCCTAATGCTCGTCATATGCCTAACGCCCGTCATGTGCCTAACGCTCGTCATATGTCAAACGCCCGTCATATGTTATGCTATTGGCATGGCGAGAGCATTTCCATTAGCATAAGTATTTCTGTTTTCGAAAAAATTCATACCAAAGGGGTATTTTTTATTAAAACTCTTGTATTATTAAACTAATAGTGGTATAATATATAAAAGAGCTTTAATCAGGTAGAGTATATCGCTGTTAACACGAGCACATAAAGAATTAGTAGACCGATTCTATATTGCTAAGTGTACGAAGGTATCATACATACAGGGCTCTTCGACTATAGCTAGGACCACTTAGGTCTTAAGCAAACGCAGAAATGCAAGGAGGTTTTTATGAAGAAATTTATTTCACTTGTTTTGGCGCTAGCGCTTGTTATGACAGTACTTACTGGTTGTAAAGGTGGCGGCAACAAGTCAACTGGAGAAAAGAAGGGCGACAAGGACACACTTGTAATCGCTAACGACTCAGATGCTATATCACTAGACCCAATGGGAACTAACGATAACGCATCTTCTAAAGTTTTAGTTCAAATTTATGAAGGTCTATTCGAACTAAACGACAAAGCAGAAGAAGTTCCTCTACTAGCTGAAAGCTATGATAAGGTATCTGATACTGAATATGTTTTCCACCTAAGAAAGGGCGTTAAGTTCCACAATGGTGACGAAATGAAGGCATCAGACGTTGTATTTTCATTAAAACGTGCTTGTGAAGCACCTAACGTTAAGCACTTGTTCAATACTATCGATGAAGATTCTATCAAGGCTGACGATGATTACACTGTAAGATTCAATCTTAAGTTCCCTTATCCTGGTATCATTGCATCTTTAATGCATCCAGGTGGATCAATCCTTTGCCAAAAAGAAGTTGAAGCAGCTGGAGACAGCTACGGTACTTCTACTGATAAAGTTTGCGGTACAGGTCCATTTAAGCTTGATGAATGGTCTAAGGCTAACGCTATCAAATTAAGCAGATTCGAAGATTATTACGGAGAAAAAGCTAAGATGGCTAAAGTTGAAATGAAGATTATACCTGAACCAACTAACAGACTTGTTGAACTTCAAACTGGTGGAGCTGACATAATCTATGAACTTCAACCACTAGATGTTGAAAAAGTTGAAAAAGATGAAAATCTTGTAATGTTAAAATCTGATGACTATGGTACTACTTATCTAGGATTTAACACTCAAAAGGCACCTTTTGATGATCCAAAGGTACGTCAAGCTATAGCATACGCTATTGATATGGAAGATATCATTCCAAAGGTTTGGCTAGGTCTTGGTAAAACAGCTACTAACTCAATGCCACCAACTCTTGTTTACTCAATTGGTGATGAAACAAAAGCTAAAGCAAGAGACATTGAAAAAGCAAAAGCATTACTAGCTGAAGCTGGTTACCCTAACGGTTTTGATACAACTATATCTACAAACGAAAGAAAACAACGTGTGGATATGGCTACTATAATCAAAGAACAACTTAAAGATGTTGGTATAAACGTAACTATCAACGTTATGGAATGGTCTGCATACAACGATCTATTAAAGAACGCTAAACAAGATATGTTCGAAATCGCTTGGATTTCTGATACTCCAGACCCAGACGCATTCTTGTTCCCATGCTTCCACTCAAGTGCAAAGGGCGAAGGCGGTAACTACTGCTGGCTAGAAGATCCAGAAATGGATAAGATGCTAGATGATGCAAGACAAGAACTTGATGAAACAAAGAGAGCTGAAATCTATAAAAAAGCTCAAGAATACATTCTTGACAATCAAATTTGGATACCACAATACTGGTCAGAATTAACTGTAGCAACATCTAAGAATGTTGAAGGTTTTGAAATGAACCACTTTGGTTTCTATAAATTAAATAAGGTAAACGTAAAATAGTTAAATAATACAAATAAGTGAAGGGGGAGGAGGATATCTTCCCCCTAACACATAGTTCATTTATATCGGAGGCATTATGTTAAAATATGTTATTAAAAGAATCCTCTATTTAATACCTGTTATTTTATTGGTAAGTCTCTTCGTTTTCTGGTTATTATACATAACACCTGGAGACCCTGCCCGTAACATTCTAGGCCCATCGGCCACAGAACAACAAGTAGCAGAACTTAGAGAAGAACTTGGCTTAAACGATCCATTTTTCACGCAATTTGGTAGATACATATCTAACCTAGTATTTAAAGGTGACTTGGGCCGTAGTTACAGAACAAGAATGCCTGTAGTTCAAGAAATTGGCAACAGAGCAGGCGCAACTATTAGACTAGCATTTTTAGCTATAACATTCGCAGTTTTACTAGGTATACCTATAGGTATTATATCCGCGGTAAAACAATATAGTATTTTTGATAACTTGACAATGATATTTGCCCTTATAGGTATATCAATGCCAGTATTCTGGCTGGGTCTACTGCTTATCATGCTATTTAGTGTGCAACTTGGCTGGCTACCAGCATCAGGCTTTGATACGCCTGCCCAATGGGTTTTACCAGCGATAGCACTAGGAGCTCAATCTGTTTCTGTTATTACAAGACAAACAAGAAGCTCTATGCTTGAAGTAATTAGACAAGATTACATTAGAACTGCTAAGGCAAAAGGTCAAGAACAAAAGGTCATCATTAGGAAGCACGCTTTGGCAAACGCTTTAATCCCTATCACTACTGTTATCGGTACACAATTTGGACAACTTATGGGTGGCGCTCTAATGACTGAAGTTATATTTAGTATACCTGGCATAGGCAGACTTATGGTAGATTCAATCAAGATGAGAGACATACCTCTTGTTATGGGATGTGTATTATTCGTTGCAGTTACATTTGCTCTTGTAAATTTAATTGTCGACATACTATATACATTCATAGACCCAAGAGTTAAGAGTCAATATATGTAGGTGAATGATATGGCAGAAAAAAATATGAAAAAAGAGCAATCAATAAGAAAATCAAAAAGACAAACAGGTTTTAGTGAAGTTTTAAAAAGAATGAAGAGAAACAAACTAGCTATGGTAGGTCTATTTATACTTATCTTGCTAGTTTTGGTAGCGATATTCGCAGACGTTGTTGCCCCATATACTTTCAATGACATGGTTGGTCCAACATATCAAACACCAAACTCTGAATTTATCTTCGGAACAGACCACTTAGGCCGTGATATATTCTCTCGTGTCGTTTATGGTTCTAGAATCAGTTTGAAAGTCGGATTTATATCCGTATCCATCGCCTTAGTATTCGGTGTAACACTAGGCGCTGTAACTGGTTACTACGGCGGTAAAGTCGACACTATAATCATGAGATTCATAGACGTGCTTCAAGCTATACCAGATATACTTTTAGCTATAGCAATCATGAGCGCACTAGGCACTGGCCTTGGTAACTTAATGATAGCCGTTGGTATCGCCTCGGTTCCAGCATATGCCAGAATCGTTAGAAGCTCTGTTTTAACTATAAAAGATAACGAATTTGTTGAAGCAGCAAAGGCCAATGGTTCTAGCGACTTTAGAATTATTTTCAAACACATAATTCCAAACTGTATGGCACCTATCATCGTTCAAGCGACTCTAGGTGTTGCTTACGCAATCATTAACGCGGCAGGTCTATCCTTCATAGGACTTGGACTTGAACCACCTACACCAGAGTGGGGCGCTATGCTATCGGATGGTCGTTCATATATCATGGACTTCCCACACATCACATTGTTCCCAGGTTTAGCCATCGTTATCACCATCTTTGCTCTTAACGTTATGGGCGATGGTCTTAGAGATGCACTTGACCCTAAGCTTAAGAGGTAGGAGGTTACTATGGAAAAAGGAAATTTACTTAATATAAGAGACCTATCTGTTGAGTTCAATACAGATTCGGGTGTTGTTAAAGCCGTTAATGGCATGAACTTGTCTCTAAACAAGAAAGAGACTCTTGGCCTTGTTGGAGAAACAGGTGCCGGCAAGACTACTACTGCTCTTGCAATACTTAACCTAGTACCTGATCCACCTGGAATTATTAGCTCAGGTGAGATTGAGTTTGATGGTAAGGATATATTAAAAACTAAAGAAAAAGATATGAGAAAGATTAGAGGGGAAAAGATCTCCATGATCTTCCAAGACCCAATGACAAGTCTTAACCCTGTTATGACTATAGGTAAGCAAATAGAAGAAGTTCTTGCTCTTCACACTAAACTTGATAAGAATGGCAGAAAAGAAAAGACTCTTGAAATGCTTGACCTAGTAGGTATCAGACGTGAAAGAGTTAATGACTATCCTCATCAACTTTCTGGTGGTATGAAGCAAAGAATCGTTATTGCGATGGCTCTTGCTTGTAACCCAGAAATAATCATTGCGGACGAACCAACAACTGCTCTAGACGTTACTATTCAAGCTCAAGTTATGGAGCTAATGAAAGAGCTTAAGAGCAAGTTTGATACATCCATCATCATGATTACTCACGACTTAGGAGTTATAGCTGAAATAGCTGATAAGGTAGCGGTTGTTTACGCTGGCGAAGTTGTTGAAAGCGGTACTACTAAGGATATATACACTGACAAGAAGCATCCATACACAGTTGGACTATTCTCGTCAATACCAAAGCTAACTGGTGATGTTGACAGACTTCAAGTTATTCCAGGAATGACACCAGACCCAACAAATTTACCTACTGGATGTAAGTTCCATCCAAGATGCACTAAGTGCATGGAAATGTGCAAAACAAACGAACCACCGGTTTATGAAGTAAGTCCAGGTCACTTTGTTAAGTGCTTCTTATACAAGGACGGAGCTATGGATATAGACGGCTCTAAGAATGAAGCTAGCGAAGAAACAGCTTCTGAATCAGAAGAAAAGTAGAGGAGGAAAGTTATGAGCGAAAATTTCATTGAAGTAAAACATTTATGTAAGTACTTTCCGACTAAGAAGGGCGTTCTACATGCAGTTGAAGACCTTAACTTTGAGATAAAAAAAGGCGAAACACTTGGCCTAGTAGGTGAATCAGGCTGTGGTAAGTCAACAGCTGGTCGTGCAATCATCAGATTACATGAGCCAACAAGCGGAGAAATATGGTTTAACGGCGAAGACATCATGAACCGTAAGACTAAAAAGGAAATGCACCAACTAAGACGCGAAATGCAAATCGTCTTCCAAGACCCATATTCATCACTAAACCCAAGACTTAACACATTTGACTTGATTGCGGACGCACTTTATGTAAACAAAATTTACGATAGTAAGAAAGAAATAGAAAAAGTTGTTCTTGAAATGATGGAAACAGTAGGTCTTGAGAAGAGACTTATGAACTCCTACCCACACGAACTAGATGGTGGTAGAAGACAAAGAATTGGTATCGCAAGAGCCTTAGTAATGAGACCTGAGTTTATAGTGCTTGATGAACCAGTATCAGCACTTGACGTATCAATTCAAGCCCAAGTACTAAATCTTCTTCAAGACATACAAAAAGAAAAGGGACTAACATACTTATTTATATCACATGACCTTTCAGTTGTTCGTCACCTTTCAGACAGAGTCGCAGTAATGTATCTTGGACGTATGGTTGAACTAGCAGATTACAAGCAAATATTTGAAAACACATTACATCCATACACAAAGGCACTACTATCAGCAATACCAGTACCTGAGTATAACTACAAACAAGAAAGGATCATACTAAAAGGCGACGTACCAAGCCCAATAGATCCACCAGACAGATGCGTTTTCTACGGCAGATGTCCGATGAGAGATGAAGGCGTTTGCAATGGTCCTCATCCTACTCTAAAAGAAGTGGAACCAGGACATTTTGTTGCTTGCCATTTAGTAAAATAAAAATTTCGATCTAATTTAAATAAATTAGTGATTACAAAAGCAGATGCATCAGTCGTGCATCTGCTTCTTTATGTCTTAGGGCACGATAATTTATAATAACAAGTGCAACACTTAATAAAATAAATAAAAAGAGTTCATA
>OBRT01000154.1_pt1 | contig 22107 bp, 19 predicted proteins | sample 1494891 | NCBI WGS metagenome assembly OBRT01 (sample SAMEA3360688, study PRJEB22359) | human gut metagenome | biome: ENVO:urban biome; feature: ENVO:human-associated habitat; material: ENVO:feces | place: Bangladesh | collected 2011 | reverse complement strand
TAAATATCTTATTCTTCTTATATAAGAATTAAGAGAATATGATTAAACAAGCACTCTTGCAGCCATCGCCGCTTAAGGTTCATCTAATTAGACTTTATTTACCTTTGATCCACCTATCGCTCTCAAACAGTAAAACTTAAGTCATTCATTCCTTGCTAAAATATTTAGCTTCGTATCTATATAAAGTCAAGGGATGGAGCTAATTTTCTTTTTCAATAGATGTTATCCATCTATCTTGGTTATAGTATAGCATGCTAAATCGATTTTGTCAAGTACTTTTTTTAAAATTCATACTTTAGTAGTACGTTTTTCCATTATAATGGCAATATCATTCATAAATCTTTATAAAAACATTGAAAGTATAGATAAATTTTATAGCTTTGGGTATATATAGGCGGGTGATGATATGAAAATAGAAATAAAAGATAAAGCAGCGGCAAGACTTAACGAGCTTGGCGTGAAGGAAAATAAAGACAAGGCCCTACGCATCAGGGTTTTAAACTACTCATGAAGGGGCGCCATCTATGGCGTGACTTTGGATAAGTCAGATGAAAACGACATAATCATGGACGTTGATGGTTTTAAAATTTGTGTAAACAAGAATATGGATTATATTGAGAAATTTACGATTGATTATTCAAGTAATCCTTTAGCTAAAGGATTTCAGGTCTACACTGATTAGTTCTTGTTAAAATGAGCCCTTATGCTCATTCGCTTTTCGGCAATACTCACGTACGCTTAGTACGTTCCGTTTGCCTCAAAGCTCCATTTCGCATAATCATCTCATTTTTCCTAAGAACTTTACTTTGATTAGGTTCATTGATATTAGTAAATATATTATAAAAATTTATCATTAGATTCAGGTCAAAAATTTTAGCTTTTTACTTGACAAAATCTATAAAATTAATTAAAATAAATATATAATAAATACATGGGAATGAAGTTCTCCCACGAAATGAAACCGCTATAAGCTGATGACTTCTGTTTTTACAGGAGCAGCAGCTTTTTTTGTGGCTTTTAGAAGATTAAAATAAAAAGAATAATTATTGCAACAAGAAAATATTTTTGCTAAGAAATTTGATGGATGAAGCGATGTGGAGTTTTGAGACAAACGGAGTGTACAGATAGTACTCGAGTATTGTCGAAAAACGAACAAGCTTCAGGCGCAAATTTATAGCAAAAAAGGAGGTTTTTATGATACAATCACTCGCATTCATACTATTACTCGGTCTAATCATGGCTGAGCTATCAAAACGTCTCAAGCTGCCACGCATAGTCGGCATGCTATTTACAGGGATTCTCTTAGGTCCCTTCGTACTAAATCTCTTAGACCCAAAAATCCTATCGATTTCGGCTGAACTAAGGCAAATCGCTCTACTCATCATTCTGATCAAGGCAGGACTATCCTTAGACTTAAGCGATTTAAAAAAAGCAAGCAGACCAGCACTTTTACTAAGTTTTTTGCCAGCGACCTTCGAAATTTTGGGCTATGCACTTCTTGCACCCATTTTACTAAAAATTCGTGCCATTGACGCCTTGCTTATGGGCGCCGTACTAAGCGCAGTCTCACCTGCAGTCGTTGTGCCTCGTATGTCCATGCTCATGGATGAGGGCTACGGAACGAAAAAAGCCATACCGCAAATGATTATGGCGGGTGCATCCATGGACGACATCTATGTAATCGTTCTATTCACTAGCTTTTTAGGCATGGCAATGGGTAAAGGCGTTGACCTAAGTAAATTCGCCGCGATACCCATCAGCATAGTTCTAGGCATTGCAATAGGTGCGGTCTTTGGGCTTGTGGCGAGCTTTGTCTTTGAAAAATCATTTTCGAAAAAACATTTAATAAGAAATAGCATGAAGGCTCTAATCATCATGGCACTAAGCTTTTTACTCGTTGCAATCGAGGGACTATTTAAGGGAAAAGTCGCAATTTCCTCGCTTATAGCCGTCGTTACCATGGCGATGACCATCAGAATAAAGAGTGTGGAGAGCGTTTCTTCGAGACTTTCGTCAAAATTCGCTAAGCTTTGGATAGCCGCCGAGATCATGCTTTTTGTGCTTGTTGGCGCCGAGGTTGACATACGCTACACACTAGACGCTGGGCTCATGGCTGTCGTCATGATATTTTTAGCGCTTGCGTTTAGAACAGTCGGCGTAATCATCTCAACCATAGGTACTGGACTTAATAAGAAGGAAAAACTATTCACAGTTTTTAGTTATCTACCGAAGGCGACAGTTCAAGCGGCGATAGGTTCTGTGCCATTAGCTATGGGACTTGAAAGCGGCAAGATAATTTTATCAGTCGCAGCACTTGCGATACTTATAACAGCGCCATTAGGAGCGACACTTATGGATTTAAGCTACAAAAAATTTCTTGAGAAATAAGCTAGTAGTAAAACTAATATATTAAATTAAATACAATAAAACAAGGGCATATGGTTTAGACCATATGCCCATTCTTATACAAAAAATATTCTATATTTCTACTGAAGGATTGTTCTTATCTAATATGTGCACTGTAACTTCCGCATTCAAGTACTTTGCCAAATTTTCTTTCAAAAATTCAAGAGCTCCTTCAAGCGCATCATATCTATCTGGATCAACGAGCTCCATAATCATGAAAGCGTTCTTAGTATCCTCTGTAATCATAGTTCTGATGCCATCACGCCAGTTAAAGCATCTGCAGATAGCGCCCTTGTCGTCCTTGTAGCAAAGTTCGCCCTCATAAGTTTCAGACGGATCCTCGCCGATAGCTTGAAATTCGTCGCCGCCTTCAGTGATAGTTAATTTTAAATCGCCAACAAACTTGTCCGAGTCCTCAGCACCGCATGGTAGCGCAAACTTAAGCGATGCAGCGTTATAAATGTCAACCAAAGTATTAATCGAGCCAACGATGTTGCCCTTAGAAAGTCTCTTTAAAAGCGCTTCAATCGAGCATCTTGCGCCCTTCTTAGTCTTAAACTTCTTGTACGCCTCTCTCCAAACAGCTACCTCTTTATTTTCACTGAGCTGTCCGGCTACAAGATATTTTTCCGCTTCGTCGTTCGCATCAAGCAGCATCTTTTTAACTTCAATCGGGCTTTCATCAGAATTTTCCATGTTCTTTACAAGAATTACCCCAAGCTTCGCCTCAGGAAATAATTCAAAAAAGCTTTTGTCCGCTATAAATTTACTCATTTCTTCCTCCTTTAATCATTTTATCTTATTGTCATTATAACATAAAGGAGATATATTTGCAAAACCATAATTATAGTATAGCCACTTCGTCCTATAATTCAATTTGTTCTGCGAAGTTTAGTATCCGTACTTATATATAAAATGTTTTCGGCATCCAATGGATATAAAATGAAAAATAAGGGGAATTTTCCCCTTAATTTTCAGTCTGGTTACTCAATTTATAAAGCATACAAAACTGTAAGAAAATTTTATTGTAGCTTTTTATATGTTATAATATAAGTAAATAACAAAGAATTATTTATATGGAGGTTATGTATGATAGAAGAAGTTAGTTCAGATGCTTTTATAAATATAAGATATAAAATTAATAATTTGGTCAGAATAACTGACAAATACTTATTTACTGATTTGGTAAAAGCAATTTTTTGTATCAATATATGTATAAATAACAGATCAATGATTGAGACTGGCATTGCTTTAAATGCTTGCTTAGTTGAGCATAAAGGTATTGGGAAAAAAGAAATTAAAAACTATGATGATTTTTCGAAATTTTTTTCGGAAATAAAATCATTTTGTCAACCTACACCTATGGATGATTATACCACTGAAGACTTTGGCGAAGTAAGAATTAATTATAATGATGTTTTCTATAAAGTTATTCTGGGCACTGGTCATAATAACGTTTTTGCTTGTATAAATTTTTTGCCATCTCTTGCAAATGAAATAAATAAAGAAACAGAATTAACTTTGATATTTGAGTACGTTTCAAGTCTAATAGATTTTTTTGCTGATGTAAACATAAATGATGGAGTAGAGAAAGTTAGGTTTGTTATACCTTCTCTTAAATTATTTGAGATGACTAATCAATATTTTGAAAAAGTAATTTTAAATAACAATGTAAAAAACGTATCGAACATTTTCGAGCCTACAAGAATAATAGAAAAAATGCATTTTATAAACAAAGAAAATGTTGTATTTCCATTGTTCAATACATCGATATTAGTAGATTTATATGATCAGTGGGAACGAAAACTATCTATTGAGAAAAAAATAAATTTTATAAATAATGGTATTATTGACAAAATTTTCAAACTTTTTAGCTTTGATGGGTCTGATGTTTGCGAAATCTTTGCGCCAGCATCAATATTTTCTGATGGAAAACCTAGTGATAAGAAAACAATATATACATTCATGGCAAAAGCTACTAAAGGTGTAATAATAGCTATTAACACTGATGAGTATACAGAAAATTCTTTAAATAAAGAAATAAAAATGATACAAGACTTACATAAATCTAACAATCTTCAAATAGGCGAAGTATATGATCGTTTTAATTCTAAAAAATTAAGAGCTTTGGCTATTAAACGGGAAGCACCACTAGTATTTTTGCTATATAATTCTTATTCCAACATTAATAATATTAATATTATAGTTGATGAAAGTAGTAAAAAAACATATACGGCATTAGACGTAATATATTTTTTGGACTTTATAGACAATATAGATGAACTTTATGATTACCTAACTTATAGATCAAATCCTAATGAAGAGTTTAATAAACTACTTTGCTACGGAGGAGAAGCGGCATTATTTTTATTATGGAAAAGTGAGAATCATTATATTAACAAAGGCGCAAAGCAGTATCATTTAATTGATATAGGTTATCAAACTGAGAATGAATTTGTAGTAGATTATTTTAAGAATTGTTTGAAAGTGTATCCCTTTATTTCTGGTGATGGTTTATTTAGTGAGCCATTAGCTTGGAGAATTACTCAGCTTTCATCAGATGTGTATAGCTTTTGTTCTAAATATGGTGCTGGTTTTGGTGGATCTTTTATGCCTTTAGAAAATAATAATTTTATTTTTCAATTAAATAATTTTGAATATTATAAAGATTTTAATACTTATAATAAATACGAAACTATAAATTTATTGTTAAATGAGTTAATTACAGAGGGTATAAGATCATTAAAAAACATATTTTTGGATTATAAAATCCAATTAATGTTCATGCCAATTGAGTATGCAAAATCAGTAAAACCTACAGATTTCTTGAACGAAGATAGAGATTATTGCTATAGTGACATTATTTATTACAAAGGCAAATGGCTTATCAAGTATGTAGTTAAAGATATTGATAAAATCTTTAATGATATACAATCATCAAGCGACAGAAGTATTGAATTCGATATTTTAGAAGAAATTTTATTGCCTTTGTTAATGCGTGATATAAAGCTAAATCATAAATTCAAAGCAAGCAGAGAAAAGTTCGCTAACAAGCCAAAGATGGTAGGCGTCTCCCCTATAAAGATTAATTATCATTGGAATGATACTTTTGAACCTGTGCTGCCTAATGAAAATCATTATAACAAAGTTCGAAAAACAATAGCAAATTTATGTAGTTTTAACGATATTTCTCCAGGTGTTTATAAAGGTAAAGAAGCAAATCGAGTTATAAGAAAAATGCAAAAGAATTTGATTGAAGATTTTGAAAAAGAAGTTCTTAAGTTTTCTGGAATAGCACTGAATGTTCTTTTGATTGACCACTATTCATTGTTATTGCATGATATTTATATAAATAAAAAACGATATGGATCATATCAAAATTTAGATGATAGAAAAAATAGAGAGGTTAAAAGTAAAATAATTAATCAAAGAGAGGAGTCTAGATATGATGCTAGAAAAGCTTTATATCTACTAGAAACCAATATCTATCTAAATAAAGAAAGCAATGTTGTACCAAAACAAGATGATTTTTTATACCTTCTAGCTTATGCTAACTGGCTTACTGTATTAAATGATGTTGCGGATATTTGTTATTTTACGGAAGATGATGCATATATAACAATTAATGATGATTTTACAGTAGATACATTAACAACAGAAGATGATGAAAAAAATATTCAAATTATTAGTAGAGTTTATGACAATACAATGGGTTTAGATCGGGATAAATATATTGATGAAAAGTATATTAAGAAATTTAAAAATTCATTTGAAAAAGAAACAAGTTTAAACTTTGAAATATTTATTGCACTTTTGACATATTTAAGTGCAAATTTTGATTATACAAAATCAGCAAAATTAGGGCGGAACGTTTATTGTGTTACAAGAGATATTGTATTAAATGATTTTATAAAAGAGTATAATTTATCTATTGATCTTCAAAAGGCTTGCATGTATTTGGACTTTATAACGATAAATGAAAGAAAATTAAAAACTGTTAAAGACAAGTCAGATTATTATTTGCCAATTGGTAATAGGAAAGACAGACAAGACAGATTTGAAATAAAACCTATTCAGAGTTATGGAGATAAAATAATATTTTCGCCTATAACTATAAATAAAATTAAAAGTGATTGGATTTATGGAGTATTTGATTTTATTTTACCTTTTACTATAGGGTTGAAAGATACAGTGGAAACACTAAATGCTTGGAAAAGCGAGTACGAAAGAAAGATAGTGTATGATTTAGAGAGAATTTTTTTAAATGAAAAATTTGATGTGGTGCGAAAAAATTTTGAGCTAAAGAAGCTTAGCAAATCTCATCCATTAGAATTGGGCGACTATGATGTGTTTGCTATAGATAAATTAAATAAGCGTGTATGGATTATTGAATGTAAGGTATTAATGAAAACCCTAACAACTTTTGATACATTTACTCAACAAAAAAGATTTTTTATAGAAGAGAAAGAAGATGAGAAATTTCAAAGAAGAATCGATTATTTAAATAATAATATTGAAACTGTTCTTGAACAATTAGGCCTTTCAGACACTAAGGAATATAAAGTGTTGCCGTATATGTGTGTTAATAAAGTATTTATGTCTAGATATAAAAAGATTTCTTTTCCTATAGTGTCTTTTTCAGAGATGGTAGATTTAATACAAAATCATAGCGAGCAAAGTTAACATTTTATATATTAATCATTTTGATTTGCTGTTAAAATGAGATATTGTGTAAAAACAGTTAATAAAATTATAAATTAAATTTAGTTAAATTTAAAAATATGATATAATAAGATTAATTAGTTTTAGATTAAATCAAAAACGTTTTTTAGTTTAATGGAGGAAGAAAATGAATAAAAAACTTGAGCTTACATGGTATGGTAAAGATAAAGAGATAAAAGTTGAGCCTAGGATACTTATAGAAGACAAAGAAAAATCAAATATAAAGAACGATCCTAGTACTGAGAACATGCTTATTCATGGTGACAACCTACTTGCTTTAAAGGCACTTGAATCTAAATATGCAGGACAAGTAAAGTGCATCTATATAGATCCTCCATACAATACAGGGACTGCTTTTGAACATTATGATGACAATTTAGAGCACTCCACATGGCTTTCACTAATGAAGCCAAGGCTCGAAATACTTAGGAATTTACTTGATGAAGAGCACGGCACAATTTGGATAAGCATTGATAGTGATGAATGCCACTACTTAAAAGTTTTGTGTGATCAAATTTTTGGACGTAGAAACTTTGTTGATGAAGTAGTTTGGCAAAGAGCCTACGCTCCTGTCAATCTAAAGAAAACGCTATCTAGAGCACATGATATTATCTTAGTGTATGCAAAAAACTTTACACCGACTTTTGAATTAAATAAACTGCCAAGAAGTAAAGAGGCAAATTCAAGGTATAAAAATCCTGACAATGATCCACGGGGTGATTGGACTTCATCTGATTTATCAGTTGGTCCAGCTGTAGAAAGTAACATTTATGAGATTACAACACCTAGTGGTAGAAAAGTTTTGCCAACAAAAGGAAGAAGTTGGGTTTTAAGCAAAGAAAGATTTGAAGAGTTTAGAAAAGATAATAGGATTTGGTTTGGAGAAGATGGTAGTAATACTCCACGTATTAAAAAATTTTTATCAGAAGTAAAAGACGGAATAGTAGCTATGACATATTGGACAAGAGACGAAGTAGGAGATTCCCAAGAAGGTAAAAGAGAAATAAAGGCACTTAATTTAGGAAGTGTTTTTGATACACCTAAGCAAGAACGTCTTATAGAAAGAATACTAACCTTAGCTACAAATGAAGGCGACTTAGTACTTGACTCATTCTTAGGTTCTGGAACTACAGCAGCCGTTGCTCAAAAGATGAACAGAAGATATATAGGAGTTGAAATGGGTGACCATGCTTATACACACTGTAAGCTTAGACTTGATAAAGTCATCTCAGGTGAAGACAAAGGTGGCATATCAGTTTCAAAAGAGTATTACGGTTTAAAAGAAGATGATTTAAAAGATTTGGATTTAGATATTGATGAAGTAAAAACTTTTAATAAAATCCTCAACAAAATAGGGAAAGAAACAGATTTAATACCTAAAGATATTTTAAAAGAACTTAAAAGAAATACAAGGGTTCAAAAAGCTAAAAGTGAATACAAATGGAAAGGCGGAGGAGCATACAAGTTTTATGAACTTGCAGAAAGCCTTATCAATAAAGATGCTTTTGGAGAATATATAATTAATAAAGACTACAATGCAGATATGCTCGCAGCAGCGGTAGCACTTCACGAAGGCTTTGACTACAAACCAAGTAGTGAAATCTTTTGGAAACAATCAAGAGCTAATGAGTCATCGTATTTGTTTGTAACTACTAGGCACTTAAATGAAACTTATCTTGAAGCAATACACAGCACAATGCAAGATGATGAGTACTTAGTAATTGCTTGCAAATCATATGATAAAGACATTGAAAATAAGTACAAAAACATAAGTATAAAAAAGATACCACAAATGCTGCTATCAAAGTGCGAATTTGACAGAGACAACTACAACTTAAACATAATTAATCCGCCAGTTTATGAAGATGTAGAGGAAGAGGTGGAAGATGATGAGTGATTTATTCAAGCAATATACTAGTGATTATATTAGCGGCGTTATGTCATTAAGAAAGCCACAAGAAAAGTCATTAAAAATTTTGGAAAATATCTTGAGTAATGTTGAAATAAAAAAAGGTATGGATTTAAACATAGCTTTAGAAAAAGTGCATAAACTTTACCCAACATGTACTGATTTTGAAAGGGAATTTATGTCTTTAACTTTTGCTTTAGCGACAGGAGTGGGCAAAACTAGGCTTATGGGTACTTTTATTGCTTACCTATACACTCAATATAATATTAAAAACTTTTTTGTGGTAGCTCCTGGTAAAACTGTTTATGATAAATTAAGAAGAGATTTGTCAGATCCTTCTAATCCAAAGTATGTATTTAAAGGTTTAGGATGTTTTAATAAAGCACCTGAAATTATTACAGATGATGATTACAGGACAAAAACTATATCTACATTTAAATCAGATGTCCGTGTTTTTGTTTATAACATTGATAAGTTTAACAAAGAAAGCTCAAATATGAAGAAAATCAATGAAACTTTGGGAGATTCTTTTTATGAATATTTAGCTAATTTAGAAGATTTAGTTATGATTATGGATGAGTCACACCATTACCGTGCGGAAAGGGGAATGCAGGCTTTAAATGATTTAAGGCCTATATTGGGCTTGGAGCTTACTGCAACACCTCTTGTAAACATTGGAGCTAAGCAAGAAGCTTTCAAAAATGTTGTTTATGAATATCCACTATCACAGTCAATAAAAGACGGATATACAAGAACGCCTTTTGCTGGTACTAGATCTAATGTTAATTTTAGCAATTTTGGTGAAGAAGAGGTCGATAAACTTATGCTAATTGACGGGGTTAAACTTCATCAGATGGCTAAATCTGAACTTGAAGCATATTATTTAAGAAATAACACCGAAGAAAATCCAATAAAAAAAGTAAAGCCTTTTATGATGGTCGTATGCAAGGACACTGATCATGCACAATGGGTAGAGAACTTTATAAAGTCAAACGAATTTGCTCAAGGGAAATATAAGAACAAAACTATAGTTATTCATTCTAAACAAACTGGAACGGAAAGTGATGAGAATACAAAATTACTACTAGGAGTAGAAGATTATAATAACCCTATAGAGATTGTTATTCATGTAAATATGCTAAAAGAGGGTTGGGATGTTAACAATCTTTACACTATAGTTCCACTTAGAACTGCAGCATCAAAAATTTTAAGAGAGCAAATGGTAGGTAGAGGATTGAGGCTTCCTTACGGTAAAAGAACTGGCAATACTATAGTTGACGCTGTTTATCTTACTGCTCACGATAAATTTCAAGACATTATTAAAGAAGCTAAAAGAGGAGACTCATTATTTAAGGCAGGAAACGTCATCCATATTGAAGACATTGAAGATGAAGAAAATATTAGCACATCAAATGTTAATATTGATATAGAGAAAGTTGAAGAAAGTAGTAATAAATATAATTTTGGTACTGCAGAAAACAATCAAGTTATAGTTAATGTTGTTATAGATGAAACTAAAAAAGAAGTGATTGATGAAATAAATAAAACAAAAAATACATCAATTGCTAAAGAAAACAAGAAAGAAATTTCTAAAAGAGTAATAAGTAGAATTAAAAATCATCAGCTTATTGGACAAACAAGTATGGATGATGAGGAGCTTGTAAAAAGTTTTGTTAGTGACGCCATTGACAAGATTGAAGCTAGTGTTAAGCGTAAATACATTCCAATTCCACAGCTTAAAATAATCGATGAAGGGTTTATTAAGTATGGTTTTGTTGATTTTTATTTAAATACTGATGATTTTAACTATATGATTGAAAAAAGCGAGATTGTAATACAAAATCTTATAAAGTTTTCTGAATCTGAAAGATTAGGAACTGATAATATAGAATACAAAGACATTAATCCTAAAAAGTTATTGTTAACTGAGCTTAGGGCTAAGCCTGAAATTGATTATGAAAATTGCGCTGATCTTTTGTTTAAGCTGATTAGTCAAGCTTGTGATTATTTATGCAAAAAGTATGATGAAGATTCAATGAAAAATATAGTTATTATGAATAAAAAAGATATAGCAAATAAAATTTACACGCAGATGACTAGTGATGAGCATTTTTACTGCGAAAACGGTGACATAAAATATTCGGTAAGTGAAAGCCGAGCATACAATTATCAACAAGTTCATACATTCAAAGAAAAACATGATTTATATGAAGATTACAATGGAAATATAAAATCTATTTTATTTGAAGGTATAGAAAAGGCTGTATTTGATACTGCTAAATTTGATAGTTATCAAGAGCTAGATTTAGCGAGAATTTTAGAAAAAGATGATTTTGTTATTAATTGGTTACGTCCTTCACAAAATGATTTTAATTTAATGTATAATAGAGACAAGCATTATTTACCTGACTTTGTCGTTGAAAGTGAAGAACATATATATTTAGTTGAAGTTAAAGGCGAGGATAGAATCAATAGTGCTGATGTTATAGCAAAGAGTAAAAAAGCAATAGAGTTTTGTGACGAGGCTAGTTCTTGGGCAAGAGCAAATAATCAAAAAGATTGGTCATATGTATTTATACCATCTAAGGAAATTCACCCAAATTTAACTTTTGAAAGTTTAGCAAAAAGGTTTATTAGAAAAATTAATAATATATAATTTATAGGCTATGATTTTTCATAGCCTATTTTTTCTTTCCTCCACAAAAAAAAGCGCATCACTTGATGCGCTTAAAATATTTTCAAAACTATTTTCTAATTCAATCAATATTTTTAATTTTAATCAATTTAATCAAATTTATCTATCCAAGTTATTATAAAAATCATCTACGCTTCTTGCGTCGTCGTCTTGGTAGCGTCTTGGTTTGTCTGTGTAGTCGTATCCGTCATCTTCATAGATGTCGTAGTAGTCGTAGTCTCTGACAACATGGCCTGTTCTAAACTCGTATTGGTTTGTGTAGTCGCACATCGCCATTTGTGAGTAGACTGTTGAATAAAGCGTAGCGCATATCCAAGGGATGGCTGCTAGTGCAAATACCCAAGGCGATCTTAGTCCTGTTGCGATCAAGGCTATAACTAGTGTTGCAAAGCCTCCAACTACAAAGGTAGCTATATATATTAAAAGCATTTTGCCTATCCAGTTGAGTATAAATCTATTGACTATGCCAAAGGCTGCGCTGATGCATGTGCCTATGCCGATGTACTTGTTTGTTGTAACTAAGTAGTAGGCGAAGGCTCCTGCTATGCCGATGTAGAAGTTTACTAGTGCAAAACTAGTGTCATGATTATGACTATGGCATCATAAGAGCCTGTCATAGCGCTGATTATACCAAAGATTATGGCTGTCGCGCCAGATATTAGTCCAAAGATTATTGTTATTGCTATACCTTTAATAAATTTGATGAATACGGACTCTGTTACGTCTTTTACACCTCTATTCATCTTGAAAATCCACTTGTTAACGTGTGTAACGAAGGCGATGGCGATTAATTGCACGGCTATGCCCATGATTAAGAAGCTTAGTATCATAAGTGTTGATGTTCTTGTGATATTCATGAAAGCGTTTAAATCTTTATCGTTTAAGCCGCCTCTGTCTCTAAAACTTTTTATGCTGCTCATAACGTCATCAAAGCTTTCTGCGTCATCTAGCTCGTTTGTGAAATCTTCTAAACCATCGAAATTTGTTTCGATTTGATTATTCTTTCTCATTTGGATATTTAATGCCTCTGATGAGATTTGCATTATGGATCCAACGTTTAAGGCTAGAAATCCGCCTATAAGCACGATGTAAACTAGTGCAAAGCAAAGAAGCGCCTTGATATTGTTTTTGATATAGGAGTTTGTTGCTTGAAATATTTCTGTGATGCCGCTTGCTCTACCGCCCTTCATCTTAGGATTAAATTCATCGTATACAAAATTTTCGTTCATAATTATTCCCCCTTAAAAGGCCCAATTGCCTTTTTCAAATATTTTGTATTCTTTATTATCTTTATACCCAATTATCTCTGTTGTTTCATCACCAATCATAAAATCGACATGAATTTTGCTATCATTTATACCATTTTTAAGTAATTCTTCCTCGCTCATGCTAGCGCCGCCTTGGACGCAAGTTGGGTAAGCAGCTCCAAAAGCTAGGTGACAAGATGCGTTCTCGTCGAAAAGTGTTGAGTAGAAAAGTTTTTTACTATTGCTAATAGGTGAGTCGTTTTGCACAAGAGCGACTTCGCCTAGCATACAAGCGTTTTCATCTGTTGCAATTAAATCTTCTAATAATTTTTGATTTTTCTCTGCTTTTACTTCTACGCATTTACCATGCTCAAATCTTAGTGAAAAGTTTTCTACTAATTTTCCTGATAATGATAGTGGTTTTGTCGCGTAAACAATGCCATTCACCCCATCTCTTTTAGGAGCGGAGAAAATTTCTTCTGTCGGGATATTGGCTGTAAAACGAACGCCTGTCTCGCTCATGGATGAGCCGCCTATCCATAGATGATTTTTTGGCATCTCTATAGTTAAATCAGTACCTAATTTTGAACTGTAATGAAGTTTTTCGAATTGCATTTCGTTTAAGTACTTAGCTTTTTCTTGTATAGTGTTTTCGAAATCGTCCCAAGCCTTGTCTGGATCAGAGCCATCTACTCTAACTATCTTAAATATTAAATCCCAAAGCTCTGATATACGCTTGTCTTCAGATACGTCTGGTAAAACTTTATCTGCCCAAGCCTTTGATGGCACAGCTACGATGCACCAAGGGTTTATGTCGTTCATAGTGTATTTTTGGAAAGGTTTCATCAGATTTGCGTTCACGCTGCGCATAAGCATAAGTCTTTCAGAAGAGACATCCTTCATTAGAGACGGATTTGGTGCGATAACTGATAAAAAGCCAGCCTTTCTATTTGCAAAATCAAGCATCATATCAAGCTTCCACTCAGGTGCGTGCTTTATCGCCTCTTCACTCATCATCATCGCGCTCATTCTGTCACATTCGTCGTCGTGAATCCTAACAATTACTTCACTTGCGCCTCTTTCGTAGGCAAGTTCAGTTAATTTTCTTACGAAGTTCATCGCCTCAGTTGAAGTATTTATAACTAGCGGCATGCCTTTTTGTACGTTTATGCCCCTTTCGATAACAACTTTCGCATAATTTTTTAACTTATCTTCAAAATTCATTTTGCCCTCCTTAGTAAATAAAGTATTAAATACACTCTTCTTGTGATATAATATATATTATAACATATTTATTAAAAATATGTAATGGAGGCCGTATGAAAAAATTTAGAGATTTAATAATTTTAGATGAAATGAATTTAGTTCTTGCTTGTGACAGCGCTGGGGGCATAGGCGAGAAGCCATGTGACGAAGTTTTTGCAAACATTGAAATGGTGTCATATTATGCGGCTTTTGTGCCAATAGTTGAGCTTTTATGCGCAAGAAGCACGCCCATGGTCTTGGTTGACACGCTTTGTAACGAAAGAGAGCCCTATGGCGAAAAAATTATTCGCGGTATCAAGATGGCGATGAGTGAAGCGGGCATGACGAGTGAAAATGCTTTTACCGGTTCAAGCGAAGAAAATTTTTTAACAAATATGACTGGGATAGGCGTTACAGTTTTGGCTCGCGGCTTTGATATACGCAAGGCACAAAAAGGCGATCGGGTCTACGCCATCGGTCAGGCACTTGTCGGCGAGGAGCTTATAAAGCATCGTGACAGAGCCATGAGCATGAGTGATTATATGTATTTGAAGGAGCAAAACTATATTCATGACATCGTTCCCATCGGCTCAAAAGGCGCGGCGCATGAAATAGCTGAGATCGAGTCACACTCAGGTTTAAGAGCGCGCATAGTAAATCATGATTTTGATTATCATAAATCGGGTGGGCCATCAGGCATTTGTCTAGTCACTATGAATGAAGATGACTTTAATAAATTAAATTTAAAAAAGGACGCGAATTTGTTAGCTTTTATGGAGTAAATGGGTATAAATGTATGAAGAGTACGAGGAGGAGAGTCAAATGAAGAAATTTAAGTTCTTAATAATTTTTTCTGTCATGCTAATAGTTTTGACAGGATTTAATGCTTTTGCAAAGAGCGAAAATAAAATGACTTACAAGATGAATCTCATGGAGGACGCGATGTATGTAGACGTCAAGATCGAGACGGAGCACACAAGTTTTAAATTTGCAATCGATGTACCAAAGGGCGCTGAGGTCTACGATGTAGAAGGAAAGAGCCTTAGAGATAGCTTTGAGTCGGGAACTAAGTACATCTTTGACTTTAACGGCGGCGACAAAGAAGTTTCATACAAGATCAAGGGCCTTCCTAAGGCATTTAAAAGAGCGGACGGATTTGTTTTTGGTCTATACAGAGCTTTTAACACGCATATCAACTCCATTGACATAGCCTTCGATAGCGTTTATTATGACGAGCCGGCATATGAACTATTTACTTCCAAGGGTCTTAACGCTACTTTTGACAATGGTAAGACTGGCCTTTACGAGATAGACGAGCCCATTGACATAGCTATAGGCATTAAGTATCCGAAGAATGAGTTTGTGAACGCGCCATATGAGGATATGGACTACGATGACTATCGTAATGACGAGCTGATGAGGACGCAAATTACACGCATAGATAGGCCCGGCATCTCTGAGCTAGTGCTTAAGGGGCTTATAGCGGTGGCTTTACTAGCGTTTATCATCGTCGGCTTTTTGATGACTAAGAACCAAAGATTTAGAAATAAATTTAGAATAAAGAAGAAATACGAAGAAAAGGAAAGAAGCGGCAAAACTTTCGACATAAAGGACCTTGACGAGTACATTTACCTAGTATATCAATTTTATGACACGAAGGAAGACAAGGTCGCTAGCTACTTAGGCGTGGACGAGGCGGACAAGCTTGTTGAGGAAAAACTAAATGCTTCGTATGAAAATCTATTAAAAAAAGGATATATAGAGAAGGAAGACTCGGATTACAGCGTGTCTCTAACAAAGAAGGGCAGGCTGAAACTTGAGGAAATTCTTATCAAGAAGGAATATTTACTCGCTCAAGACGATATTTCAGATGAGGAAGAAAAATTTTTAAGATTGTTCAGGTGATTTAGGTGAGGGTACTTAGCTCAGGAGGCGTAATTATCAATAACAATTTAATACTACTTTTGAAAAAGTACAACGGCGACTACGTATTACCAAAGGGCAGAATCGAGCGCGGCGAAAGCATCGAGGAGGCTGCCTTACGCGAGGTAAAGGAAGAAAGCGGCATCACTGGCGAGATAAAAAAATACCTAGGCAAGATTGATTACTCTTTCATTAACAGGATGAGAAACATAAGGATTGACAAGACGGTACACTTCTTTTTGATGTCAACAAAGGACACGCATACTAAGCCTCAGAGCATGGAAGGCTTTAAGACGGCGAAGTTCTACGAAAGAGAAGAAGCGATTAGCCTTATGAAATACAGCCAAGAAAGAGAAATTATTAGAAAAGCCATAGAAGAGTACGACAGAGAGAAGAATGAGGAGAGGAAATGAGTTTTTCACAAAAAGCTAAGGACGAAGCGGCAAAGCTGATGATCACGGACGAAGACACATCCCTAGCTGAGCTTATGGCATACGTGAGATACGTCTCATCCATTAGCTTCATATCAGGCAAAGTGGCCGTTTCATTCAGAGTGCAAAAGGCGGCGCTTGCGAGACGAATATTTACAGTAATCAGAAATTTATACGATACAGACCTTGATGTCGACATCTCAAAGATGACGCAGCTCAAGAAAATGAACATCTACACCATAGTCCTAAACGATACGGACATAGTTATGCAGATGTTTAAGGACACGCGCTTGGAAGGCTTTTTGGACGTAAACAAGATTCCGAAGGCAGTCAAAGAGAGTGACGATATGAGGCGTAGCTACTTAAGAGCGGCCTTTTTGGCAGTCGGCTCCATCACTAATCCAGAGCGCGGCTACCACCTCGAAATGCTCTTCGAAAGCGAGTTCGAGGCAAATGAGGTCAAAGAGCTGATGAACGTCTACGGTCTTGGGGCGAAGTACGTCAAACGCAAAGAAAATTACATCACTTACCTAAAGGGCGCCGAGGCAATCTCAGATTTTCTCACAGTTATAGGCGCGATGAGAGCCGTACTTAGCTTTGAGAATATCAGAGTAGTTAAGGACGTCAGGAACAATGCCAATAGACGGACCAACTGCGAAACAGCCAATATACAGAAAACTGTCGACGCATCGACAAGGCAGGTAGCTGATATAGAGTACATCGCCGAGATGATAGGCCTAGATGCATTACAAGCTGATTTAAAAGAGCTAGCTATACTTAGACTGAATAATAGAGACGCGTCACTTGCAGAGCTTGGAAGGCTTATGGAGCCAGAGCTTGGTAAGTCGGGCGTGAACCATAGACTTAAAAAACTTGCTGAAATGGCAGAAAATTTACGAATAAATGAGGAGAATTAATATGAAAAGAACCATAGTTACAAACAACGACTACGTTAGAGACAAATACAAAGACGAATTCGACATGATCTATGTTGACAAAGTCGACAATTACACTGGAGTTTTGTTTAAGGCAAGAGACCTAATTCACGAAGGATATAAGCTACTTACACATCCATTATCAGGATCAGTTAAGCCGAATGAAACACCATTTAAGACAATTATTTTGGAAAAAGGAACAGGACTTGACCAAGACGGACTAATCATCTTGGAAGAAGCAATCGGAACCATTAACAAATTTCTAAATATCGAGAAAACACCCGATTACAACGAGCGCGTCATCGACGACTGCAAAGTCATAGACCTTTCCATCATAGACAACACAATCAATTTAAGAAGTTCAATCTAATGAAAGAGTTTTACATTGAAGATATGACCAGTCAGCTAAGGGGCGTTGCGAAGTCCGAGGGACTGGTCTATTTTATTAAAGGAGCCGTGCTTGGCGATACAGTCACAATCACAAACGAAGTGAAGAAGAAGAGCTTTATCGAGGCAGATGTCTTGGAAATAGTCTCGCCGTCAGAGTTTCGCGTGGAGGGAGTAAGTGATGAAGCGATTTTATCCTCTCTTTCCTATGAGAAAGAATTCGAGTGGAAGATTAATGGACTTAAGATGAATCTTAAGAAGATGGCTGGGCTTGACGTAGACGTAGAAGAGTATATGGCGAAGGCTTTAACGCACTATAGGGACAATACACAGGTCAAGGTCGCTCGTGGGGCAAATGGTCTAGTTAATATCGGTTATTTCGAAGAAGGTACAAACACAGTAGTCGATTCAGAAGAGATGCTTTATATGAATAAAGAAGCGCTTTCGGTTTACAAAGGACTTAGAAAATTCGTAAAAGAAAATTATAAGGGCTACGATTGGAAAGCAAAGAAAGGCGATATCAAGGACCTAGTCTTTAGAAACAACGAAAAAGACGAGCTGATGATCATATTCGTATCGCACGATGAAATTGTGATTGATATTGAAAAATTAAAAGCAGCCATCGACATGAGCAAGGTCAAATCCATTTACCTAAACATAAATGATAAATCAGATAAAGTTTTGTACGGAAGAAAATTTACTAAGTTATATGGCGAGAACTCTTTAAGCGTAAATATTTTGGGACTTGATTTTAAAATATATCCGCAAACATTTTTGCAAGTAAATTTAGAGATGATGGACGTTTTGTATAAAAAAGCACTCGAGTACTTAGGAGACTCAGCAGAGATGGACGTCCTTGAGCTATACTCAGGCATAGGCACGATAAGCCTATGCGCCGCCAAAGAAGCAAAATCAGTAACAGCAGTCGAAGTAGTAGAAGCCTCAGTTAAAAGCGCAGATGAAAACGCTGAAGCCAATGGCATAAAAAACGCAAAATTCATACACGCCAAGGCCGAAGACGCGATAAATAGAGTATTGAAAGAAAAAACTTACGATGCAGTCATAGTCGACCCACCGAGAAAGGGCCTAGACAAAAAAGTAGTAGAGATGCTAAATGCGAGCGGCATAGAAAAGATTGTATACATCAGCTGTAACCACGCAAGCTTAGCGAGAGACATCGCCTTGATGAGTGGGGTGTATAGAGTTGAGAGAGTAGCCGCAGTTGATATGTTTGCAAGAAGCCCTCATGTAGAGACGGTAGCACTTTTGTCCAAACTTATTATTGCAAGAAATAGAATAAGTGTTAAAATTGATACAAATGAGGAGGATTTAACAGGTTCTGAGAGTAAAGCTACTTATAGTCAAATTAAAAAATATGTCTTAGACAACTTTAATTTAAAAGTATCTACTCTGTATATTGCTCAAATGTTTGATAAATTTGGATTAAAAACAAGAATTAACTATAATAAATCAAAAAAAGATAATGCAAAAGTCCCAGTTTGCACCCCTAAAAAAGAGAGAGCAATTACCGAGGCTTTGGTCTATTATCAAATGATATGATATATAAAATTAATATATTTTTTAGACGATAGAAGAAATTCTATCGTTTTTTTTATGAAAGAAAGAGAGTGATAGTAATGTTAGATTTAAATACAATAGAAATAACAAAATTAATAGCAGAGTTTTCGAGAAATAGACTAATTTGTATATTTTTAGGAATAGCTATAATTGTTTTAGGCATATTATTTTTTAATAAAACGCTAAAATTGAAAACATCAGCTTTTAATGATTTTTTAATTATTATATTTACGGCAGTTATAGTATGTGCTGGACTCAGAATTTTATTTTCTGAAATTGATTATTGTAAAGTAGCTGTAAAAGTAGTTCCAAATGAAAAGCTAACTATTGAACAGATTAAAACTTCTGATAAGTTTATAGAAAAAGAAGGAGAATTCTTTTATGTTAAAACTTTTAAAAGGTATGTTTTATTTGAATCAGATAAAATGTTTATGAGTAATCAAGGTAGATTATTAAGAGAAACTGAGCAAGACTTTAATGACTTTGTAAATACAAATTATCTTAAAAATAACGCTGTGTATATAGAATATAGGGGTTTAGAAAGAAGGTAAGTATATGAATTTTGACTATCTTTATAATCGTCAAGCTGAAAGGTTTAGTTTTTATATGTTACCAAAAATCTTAATTAGTGATGAGCATTTTAAATCTTTATCATCTGATGCTAAGATATTTTATGCTTGCTTACTTGAAAGAAGTAGTTATTCATATAAAAATAATTGGATAGACGATAATGATCGGGTTTATATAATTTTTACTATAGAGGAGATAATGGAAACGTTAGGTGTTTCTAATAAAACTGCTTCAAAGATATCTTCTGAACTTGAAAATATAGGATTGATAGAAAAGAAGAGACAGGGTTTAGGAAAGCCTAATATTATTTATGTAAAAGATTTTATGAGTGTCTTTGACATCGAGAAAAACGAGTATATTACAAGAAGTGTAGATTCTACACTTCAGAAGTGTAATAATTACACTTCTGGAAATGTAAAAAGTACATCTCAAGAAGTGAAAAAAGTACACGGAATAGATACTAATATTATTAATAATAATTATAATAATATAAAAAGAGACGAGAAAAAATCTTACGGACAATATCAAAATGTTTTTTTAAGTGAAATTGAGTATCAAGATTTATTGAAAACTTTAGGTGATAAAATTAATGAATATGTAGAGAGACTTTCAACTTACATGAAGTCAAACAATAGAATTTATGAAGATCATAAGGCAACAATAATTAATTGGTATTTAAATGATAATAAGTATAAAAGTAAATCTCAAATAAAAACATTGTCTAAACCTAAAGATTTTACAGAAAGAAAATATCCCGATAATTATCTTACAGAAAAATATGTAAATAACTGGAAGCAATAAAAATATTTACAAGAAAGATTAGATAAGTAATTGTTTTAAAAAGGAGTAAACATATGAAATTAAAATGTAAGAAATGTGGAAATGAAGAATGTTTTTATATTAAGGAAAAGTTTTTTGGAGAAGCTGAATTAGTAGTAGATAGTTCAGGAGACTTAACTGATTTGAATGCAGGTGCTTATAACAATGCAAACTATAAGCTTAAAAGTGTTTATTATTATTGTTGTGATTGTGATTCAAGGGTTGCAAAAATACCTGATGAAAAAAGATACTAGAGGAGGTGGATAGATAATGGTTAATGAGGAAGCTTCTAGGTCGTCTTTGAATATACAAGTTAAACTAGCAAAAGCAACGACTGAGGGAGTTTTAAATGTAATTAAATGGCTAAGCTCTCTTGGAACAAATCCAAAGGGATTTGAGGAGGCTATTGGAACAAAAGGGAAAGAAGTTAAACTAAAAGATCTAGTAGCAAAAGGGCAAGTTGAAGAAATGCCAATAAAAGATGCAGAGTTAAAAAAGCTGAAAAAAGAACTAAAAAAAGATGGAGTTAATTTTTCAATAACAAAAGACAAAGAAACAAAGACATACACTATATTTTTTCAAGCTAAAGATGCTAAAGTAATGTATCACGCATTTGATGTAGCCGTCAAAAAAGCTGAAAAACAAGCTGATAGAAAAGAGTCTATCCATAAAAAGATAGAAAATTTTAAGCAAAAGGCAAAGGAAAGTATCTCTAAAGATAAAGTTAAAAATATGCACAAGGAGCAATCACTATGACTGGTTTAGAGATAAAAATTAAAATTCTTAGGATAATATTTATGTTGCTAAACGCAATATTACTTACTTTGCCACTTCTTTCAAAAGGATCTAAATATGAAGAATAAAATATTAAATGGCATTTTAGCTGATACAAAAAAATTATTAAAAATACAAGATAAAAAAAGGTTTTTAAAACAAAATATACCTTATCTTGTATTTTTTTATTTGGGAAATATATTTGCAAAGCATGTCAATAGCTATGTTGGTGGAGATATAATTGATAAAATATTTGCAGCATTAGGAGATTTAAAAACTCTTTCGTTTATACCAAGCTTAAAATTAAAAAATATTTTAGCAGGAATTGTATTTACTGCCATAATAAAATTAATTGTTTATGAAAAAGGTAAAAATAGAAAAAAATTCAGACAAGGCAAAGAATATGGTTCTGCAAGATGGGTTGCATAATATTAACTGAACAGGAGTGATATATAGACACGAGAAA
>OBRT01000153.1_pt1 | contig 22222 bp, 20 predicted proteins | sample 1494891 | NCBI WGS metagenome assembly OBRT01 (sample SAMEA3360688, study PRJEB22359) | human gut metagenome | biome: ENVO:urban biome; feature: ENVO:human-associated habitat; material: ENVO:feces | place: Bangladesh | collected 2011 | reverse complement strand
GCTGCCGGTTATGGTAATGCTTTCTCTGCTATCTTCGACTCTAACTTGACATCTTTGATTACAGGTGTTATCCTGCTTGTTACTGGTACAGGTCCTGTTCGTGGTTTCGCTACAACCTGGATTATCGGTATTGTTGTATCATTCTTTACTGCTGTATTCTTGACTCGTTTGGTTTACGATTATAAGTTGAATCACGACAAGTGGATGCATTGCAAGTTTGATACTCCTGTTTCTCACAACTTGATGCAGGGCAAGAAGTACAAGTTCATGTCTATGTACAAGACTACCTTTACTGTAGCAATTGTAGCAGCTGTCGTATTTATTGGTAGCTTTGTAGTTCGTGGCTTGAGCAAGAGTATTGACTTCACCGGTGGTCGCAACTATGTAGTTCAGTTTGAGAAAGCCGTAGAACCAGAGCAGATTCGTACCGTTCTTGGTGATGCATTTGTCAATGCAGATGGAACCAAGGCTAACACAAGTGCTATTGCTATCGGTACAGATGGAAGAACCATCCGTGTATCTACCAACTATATGATTGAGAGCAACAGTCCTACAGTAGATGATGAGGCTGAAACAATCCTCTATAACTCATTGAAGAAGGCTGGTTTGGTTTCTCAGCAGAATGTTGAGGCTTTCAAGAATCCAGATGTACGCCAGGGCGGTTCTATCATCAGTAGTACAAAGGTAGGTCCTTCTGTAGCTAAGGATATTACAATGGGTGCTATCTACAGTGTGCTTTTCGCATTGATAGCAATCTTCCTCTACATTTTGCTCCGTTTCCGCAACGTAGCATTCTCTGTAGGTTCTACTATCGCTCTTGCATTTGATGCTTTGACTGTTGTCGGTTTCTACTCACTCTTGTGGGGTCTTGTACCATTCTCATTGGAGATTGACCAGACCTTCATCGGTGCTATCCTGACCGTGGTTGGTTACTCTATCAATGATAAGGTGGTTGTGTTCGACCGTATCCGTGAGAACATGAAGCTTCATCCTAAGGGTGATCGCCAGCAGCTTTTCAATGCTTCTATCAATGAGACATTGGCACGTACTATCAATACTTCAACTTCTACTTTGATTGTGTTGCTCTGTATCTTCATCCTCGGTGGTGACAGTATCCGCAGCTTCGCATTCGCTATGATTTTGGGTGTTGTATTCGGTACTTTGTCTTCTATCTTCATTGCTTCTCCAATGGCTTACATCGTTCTTGGTCGTAAGATTAAGGAAGAGCCTGCTGAGGCAGAGGTTGTTGCTGTTAAGTAATACTGGGCAGATCAATAACCATATAGAAGCGAATTAACATGAATAATTTCTCCGTCTGGTGAAAACCAGATGGAGAAAATGTTCCAAAGAGAATGTGAATGTTCTAAAGAGGATATTCTATGAAGTGAATATTTTGAATGAAGGACATTTCAATTATTTGAGGAACTGAAAGATATAATAAAAGGTCGCATTCCAGAAAGGAAGCGACCTTTTATCGTTTCAGCTTGAATGCTGACAACTATCTCCATGTGATTCCACCGAGAATCGAACTCGGATCAAAGGTTTAGGAAACCTCCGTTCTATCCATTAAACTATGGAACCCTTTGTGGATAGTTTGGATTGCTTGTAAGATGGCATGAACAGCAATCTGTCTGCAAAGATAATGTAAAAATCTGACTTGACAAAGAGAATAGGCAGAAAATCAATGCTATTTTGTTGAGAAACCTTCTAAAATTTGTAATTTTCATGTGTGGATACGACTTTAAAATCTCATAATTATGTTTTTGTCTCTTCTTTTATCTTCTTTTTTCACGTTTGTAGAGTTGAATTGTGAAAATCTTTTCGATACCGTACATGATTCTCTGAAGAATGATACGGAGTTTCTGCCAGAGAGTGATTATCACTGGACAAGAACCCGATATTGGAAGAAAATCAATCATCTTTCCCAGGAAATTATTGCTTTAGGAGAGTTGGCTACACCTTATTATATATATAATGGCAGCCTAAGCCAGAGCAAGATAAATCAGTTGCAAGGTAAGGGACGCCAAAATCAATGGCATTTGCCGGATTTGGTGGCTCTCTGTGAAGTAGAAAATGATTCTGCTATGATTGCTTTGACCAAGCGCTCTCTGTTGCGCAAGGCTGGTTATGAATATGTGATGACCTCTTCACCAGATGAGCGTGGCATAGATGTAGCGTTGATGTATCAGCCTTTTTCATTCCGTCTGCTGCATCATCATGCTATACGTATCAAGCGTTTGCCTGAAACTCGTCCCACTCGTGATATTCTTTATGCCAAGGGAATTTTGATGGGGAAAGATACGCTTCATGTTTTTGTAGTTCATGCCCCAAGTCGCAGGGGTGGCGAGGCTGCTTCCCGTCCTTATCGTCTGCAGGTAGCCAGTCAGTTATCGCAGGCTGTAGATTCTATCTATTCTTTTAATTGTGATGCTAAGATTATTGTGACAGGTGATTTCAATGATTATTCTGATTCTCCTGCATTGCAGTTGCTGGAGCGTCATCAGTTGGTGAATATCAGTCAGGATGCGCATGGACGGAATGGAGCCAAGGGTACTTATCGTTACCATGGAGAATGGCGCAGTCTTGATCAGATGTTGTGTAGTCAGTCTTTGGTAGGGCAGAAAATCGCTTGTGAGGTGGGAGATTTGCCTTTCCTTTTGCAGGAAGACGATAAATATGGTGGTAAGAAGCCATTTCGTACCTTTCTGGGTCCCAGGTATTTAGGAGGGTATAGTGACCATTTGCCACTTGTTGCATGGTTTAAGTTATAGGTTGTTGTGAAATAATCTTGATATTCTTTGCTATATATCCTATGTTTGCCAATATTCGGTAAATATACGGAAAAGTCATTGTTCTCACATTTGGGTGTGAATGATGGGCTGCCTCATAATAGGTATTGGTTGTAGAAGATAACCGGGAAATTAGGCATTATCTGAGTCAATCGCTTTCTGAAAACTATCAGATCTATGAGGCTTCCAATGGTAAGGAGGCTTTGGCGATATTGTCAGAGAATGAGGTGAATCTGATTCTTACCTCGCTGGCCATTGTCAAGGCTAAAATCTTCAATATCCTGCGTACTCACAAGCAGATGATAGAGCGTTACCGCCATTCCAAGAAGATTGAACCGCCGAAGATCACGGTCAACTCTCTCGATGAGGAATGGATGGAGAATGCACTTACTGTCGTCAAGAAACATTTGAGCGATGATAAGTTCTCCACCGATATCTTTGCCCGTGAGATGCTGATGAGCCGTACGAGCCTCTACACCAAGATGAAGGCTCTTACTGGAGAAAGCGTCAAGGAGTTTATCCGTCGCATCCGACTTAATACTGCTGCGGAAATGATTCTGCGCAATGAACATAGCATAGCCGAAATCAGCTTCCTGGTAGGTTTTGCCACTCCTTTCTATTTCACCACAAGTTTCAAGAAATACTTCGGATGTCTGCCTACTGAATACATCAAGAAACAGACTGAAGGGGAAACAGAGGAAGAAGAGCGGAAAGAAAACTGAACTTTAGGTTGAAAAACTATTTTTCAGTTGGGGAAATCCGATTTTTGGATGAACATAAAGATAAAAAAATAGGTACGTCAGATGATGGTGTACCTATTTTTTTGTGTTAAATAAGAGAGAAATCTTGCTTTTTCCTATATAAAGTTGTATCTTTGCCTACGGATAAGTTATGTTCAGCGTCGTTGAATATAAGTTCAACGTTGCTGAATGTAAGTTCAACGTCGTTGAACATAGGTTCGCCGTTGCTGAACATAACTATCTCGTAGGAGAAAGAACAACTGAATAGAGTTGTAAGGATTATCCTACTTAAGATTATAAACTTTAATAACAAAGAAAGGAATCTATGCCAAAGTACAAGTTAGTAGAGATGACAGACCTCCGTAATACGGGCAAGCGCAGGGTCTATCCCAAGATGGTAGTCAATCGTACATTGTCTCAGTCAGAGTTCATCGACAAGATGAAAATGTATAGTCGTGCGTTGCCTTCCAGTATGATAGAAGCTGCGGTGGCGGATGTGCGCGATATGCTCGTGCGTCTGCTTTCCATGGGTTACAATGTAACCTTCGATGAACTCGGTACCTTTTCTCTCTCGCTCGACTTCGAGGATGATAAACCAAGGGAGATACAGGACGATAGTGACAAGATGATTTATCGTAAGGTGGGCGTGAAGAGTGTCAACTTCAAGCCTTCGCCAGAGTTGGTGAAGGATGCGAAACTGGCTACCGACTGTGATCTGGAGCGAGACATGAGCGGCGTGAAGGTGATTCGCAAGGAAATCTATACCCGGGAGCAGCGCATCGCCCGAGCCTTGAAGGTTATCGATGAGAATGGTTTCATCGGTCTCACCGACTATGCCTATATCAATAATCTGAGCCGTACTGCAGCCTCGCTGGAACTTCGTGAAATCTGTGCTGCTGCTGATTCGCCTATCCGTTCCACAGGTCAGCATAGCCATAAGGTTTGGGTGAGGAGGAAGGAATGAAGCCAATAAGTTTTTATAGAACAGACTAATTGACATAACAGAATATTGCCCAAATTGTAGTCCTTAGTTTGGGCACTTGTTGCCCGCCTCGTGAGCACCGGTTGCTCGTCTCATGTTCACCGGTTCCCCATCACGTGGTCCCCGAGGGACCGCTTGGTGAGCATGGTAGGAACTTCTGGAGGGGTGACTCCAAGTTCTGGAGGGGTAGAGAATAATGATGTAGTTTCCTATATTTAGTTGACTACATTAGCTTTTGGTGAAGTCAATTTCATCAGAGAAGTGCTCGAATTCAACATCATGATATCCGTAACTAACGAATAGTTGTTTGATGTATTCCTGTTGTTCTGGCAGGAGTTTGAGTTTTCCCAATTTGTATCGGTAGTATTGTCCTTTGCTTCCGAGATATTCTCTCATTTTGGCTCGCAGTGCAGGAGCGTCTTTCACTTTTATTTCGGCAAAGAGTTTGTCGAATCCACATGCCATTTTCACGACACGCAGTGGTGCGAAGTACTTGCATTTTCCGTCTTTCAGAGCATTTGGGAAAATGGCTTCTCCTCTATCCTTCTTGTCTTTATCGTAGAGTGCAGATAGATAGTGTATGCATTTGTCTTTCATCGGACATGGTTCGGTGAAGCAATAGGTGATGATACTAGGTACGTTTCCATACTCAAAAGCTTGTTTCAACAGTTCCTTTTCATCCATGTTTCTTTAAGTATTAAGAATAAAACTTTTTTGTTTTATTAACCGCAAAGATAGCCTATTTATTTCCTGGGGATGGGATTATTATCAGTTCTTAATGCATTTTTTCGAAACTTTTTCGCTAAAAGTTTTGTTATTTCGAATAACAATTTTATCTTTGCAGCAATATACTCACCCCGCTTCCCTTTAGAGCAGCGCGCTCAGGGTGAGTTTTTTTTGTCTTTTTTGCCATCTCATAAAGTATTAATTTAAAAAGTTACAACTATGATATTATCATTTTTATCAAAATCTCATCATGCAAGAATTGCAGTATCAAGCCTGTTGCTTCTATTGATGAACATAGCTTACGCAGGGGTTGATAGGACTACATTTGATAATGCACCAATCGATACCAATACAATGCCATCAGATGAAGATGATTATCAAAAGGAAATCATTGCGAAATTTGGTGACTTGTATTTTGATTCATCAGAAAATCCAGAGGAGACAACTTCAGGGATGGCAATGTGGTGTACCCAACAAGAGAAACGATACAAGAACAATGTGGCAGTTTATTCTGCTAAGTTGAATGGTCTGCCATTGCAGCCAACATTGGAAGACAGCCTAAAACAGGAGAATGATTGCTGGAACAAGTTGCAGGCTTCGCTCAACAAGTTTGATGCCATGTATCTTAGATTGTATTATTATACAGGTGGTACGATGAGGATTATTTGTCAAGCAGATGCGCCTATGAACATCGCCTATATTCGGATGGCTTGCCTGAAGGATGATTATGATTTGTTCGCCAATAAGCAAGTTCCGTCATTTGCAAAGATGAAGGTTATCGACACTTCGGCTTGGAGCGAAGAGTTACACCAGGCTCTAACCTCTGTTAAATACGAAACTCAGGACAAAGAGTTGATTGAGTCTTGTGGTAGTGAATCAGAATACAAACAACAGTATTGTCAACTGGAGAAATATGCAATTGAGACCAAGACTTTGCTGGCAAGATGGGTGGCTCAACGTAGAAATGCAGAGCAACTTCTTTCTAACTTGCAACAAAGCTGTTACAGAGTTCATACTCTGATGGTTGTCAATGCATTATCATATCATTTATATAGTAACAGAACGTTGTGATAAAGGAATATAAGGAAAACAATCCTGATGTTCCTTGTATTGTATATTTATGATATAGTATAAGCTTGAGGTGTAAAAGATGTAACATATAAACAATTAACAGAAAAAGTCAATGCAATATCCTTTGATATCAGAATATGTTAGAGCCATACAAGATGCAAGTAACAATCTTGATAAATTGGCTAACCTGACTCCCGTATTAGATGATCACGGAGAGCCATATCGTAGCAGTGGTGCCTTTGCTGTCGTGTTCAAAATGAAAGATGAACAGACCGGAAAGTGCTATGCATTGAAGTGCTTTACTGAAGAACAAGAAGGTAGAGCTGAGGCTTATCGCCAGATCGCAGATGAGTTAGAGTTCGTAGATTCCTCTTATATTACTTCCGTGAAGTACTTAGAAAAAGAAATCTTCGTAGATAGCAGTTGTGAGGAAGACGAGTTCCCGGTCCTTCTGATGGATTGGATTGATGGTGAAACAATGGAAAGTTACATTGCAGAAAACTATCAAGATAATTATGCTATGGCAATGCTTTGCTATCGCTTCTGTAAAATGGCAGCGTGGCTTCGCTCTCAACCATTTGCTCATGGTGACATCAAGCCAGACAATATCATTGTTCGTCCTGATGGAAGTTTGACATTGGTAGATTATGATGGTATGTTTGTTCCTGCGATGAAAGGACAGAAATCTCCTACAATTGGTACTAAGGACTTTTCTCATCCTTTGCGTACAGTTAATGATTTTGATGAAACCATTGATGACTTTGCTTTGGCAAGTGTTGCTTTGTCATTAAAGGCTATTTCTTTGGAACCTTCTTTGCTTGATGATTATGGTGCAGCGGATAGGTTACTCTTCTCTGCTGAGGATTATTGTGACTTGAGTAAAAGCAAGGTGTTGGCTGCTTTGCAAGGGCTAATGAATGATGAAGAGTTGAATACGTTTCTGTCGATGTTTTTGTTGGCTTGTGCCAAGAAAAATCTTGAGATGTGTTCTTTTAGATTGTTTAATTTTTGTAAGCCAAATAATGATGTTGAGGAACTTCTAAAAATGGCGGATGAATATTATGAAGGTAAAGAAACAAATTATGATAAAGCTTTTTCTTTATATTCATATGTTGCATCCAAAGGAAGTTTGTATGCTTTGGCTTGTTTAGGCTTATGCTATTGTAAAGGTAATGGGGTAAAACAAAATTTAGAGAAAGGTCTGAACTTCATTAAAGAGTCAGCTGATAAGAATAATTTTAAAGGTCAAAATATCCTAGGAGGCTGTTATTTGGAAGGTTGTGGAGTTGTAAAAGACCTTGAAAAAGCCGTGTTTTGGTTTCGTAAATCTGTCGAACAAGGTTATGCTCGTGCTCAATGTAATTTAGGTATTTGTTATCAAAGAGGATATGGAGTAGAACAAAGTTATGAAACAGCAGTAGGATTATTTCATGAGTCTGCTGAACAAGGATTCCCAAAAGCTCAATTTAAATTAGGTTTTAGTTATGCTAAAGGTAATGGGATAGAACAGAATTATGAAGAGGCTGTTAGATGGTATCGTAAATCAGCTGAACAAGGTTACGCTCGTGCTCAATCTGCTTTAGGTTTTTGCTATGAGAAAGGTAATGGTGTAGAGCAAAGTTATGAACTGGCAATTGGGTGGTATCGAAAGTCCGCAGAACAAGGTGAAGCTCTTGCTCAATGTTGTTTAGGCATTTGTTATGAGAAAGGTAATGGTGTAGAGCAAAGTTATGAACTGGCAATTGGGTGGTATCGAAAGTCCGCAGAACAAGGTAATGCTCTTGCTCAATGTTGTTTAGGCATTTGTTATGAGAAAGGTAATGGTGTAGAGAAAAATTATGAACAGGCTGTGGCTTGGTATCGTAAATCAGCTGATCAAGGATATGCTAATGCTCAATGTGGTTTAGGTATTTGTTATGAAAAAGGTAATGGTGTGGCTCAAAGTTATAAAGAAGCTGTGGAATGGTATCGAAAATCCGCCGAACGAGGTAACGCCCAAGCTCAATTTTATCTTGGTTATTGCTATGAGGAAGGTAAAGGTGTAAAGCAAAGTTATGAGACTGCTGTAGAATGGTATGTTAAATCTGCACAGCAAGGATATTCTATGGCTCAAAATAATTTAGGTAATTGTTATTTTAAAGGACTTGGTATATCTTTAGATTATATCCAAGCTGTTAGTTTGTTTAAAAAAGCAGCTATTAAAGGAAGTGCTTGTGCGCAATTTAATTATGCTTTATGTCTTGAAAATGGGAAAGGTACAGATAAAAATTTAAATGAAGCATTAAAATGGTATCAAAAGTCGGCGGATAAAGGTTATGAGAGTGCAAAACAAAAGATTCGAAAATATGGAGAAAAATAAATATTACATAGTTGCGTTTTTCTATCCTATTGAAAAATCGACAAAACATGCAGGGGATGTAATGAATGAGTGCAAATAATCTAAATCTTTTGATGAAATTGCACAATATATAGGAATTTGTATAATTTTGCCATTGGATGCTCCTGTGTATCTTAGTGAGTTGTTAATTCAAAAATAAGTATGAATAAAGTTCTAAATTATAAAAAATGGGCGAGTCATAAGAAAAAACTACGTAGAAGGAGAAGACAAGCCAAAAAAGGTCTTGTGGTTTATCGGATTATACCAGATACTAATGTCTTGTATAAACTTGGTTCGGATGACCGTTTGTTTAACCATGTGAAAAACAATCTTTATCCAACCTATGTTAACCTATGGGAGTTGACCAATACGGGTCGTTTGGTTAGTAAGTTCTCTGTGGTAAGGTGTGCAATTCAAAAAATGCTATTGTGTAAGGATTCGTTACTTTTGGTAGAACCATTGAAATATCTAATAGAATTTTCAAATAAGAATTGTACTCTTGGTAGAAGGGAATATGCTAAGCAGTTGCTTCTTGTGGCTCGAAAAATATCAGATGGTGCGACTATCAAAGAGGAACTGCAATCTGAATTTGAACTTTACCTAAATGAGGCAAAAGAAGAGATGAAGAATGTTGAAATCAAAATTAATGAGATGGCAGTAGAGTGTAAAAAGAAAATCAAGGACAATCGAAGACATAGGAAAATATTAAGTTTGCCTACTGTGTATCAATTGGTGGATTCTTGGGCTGTTACAGCAACTTGTGGACAGCTTAAATTGAAAAAGTCAATATTATCAACTAATGAGTTGTTTTTTAAAGTGTTGGATAATTACTTTAAATGTTTGGAGGTTGGGGAGTATAAATGGAAAAGAAATGACCTTTTTGATTTGTTTAATATGGCATATGTTAGAAAAGGTGATAAATATTGGACTAATGAAAAGAAATGGCTTACCCTGATAAAGGAAGCAGGTTGTGAGCAATATTTGTATATGGACTAGGATAGAAAAAATAAAGAGCTATGCAATACCCTTTAATATCAGAATATGTGAGAGCCATACAAGATGCAAGTAGTAATCTTGATAGGTTGGCTTATTTGGTACCAGTTTTAGATGATCATGGTGAACCATATCGTAGCAGTGGTGCCTTTGCCGTCGTGTTCAAAATGAAAGATGAACAGACAGGGAAATGCTATGCCTTAAAGTGCTTTACTGAAGAGCAAGAAGGTAGAGCTGAGGCTTATCGCCAAATAGCAGATGAGTTGGAGTTTGTGAATTCCTCTTATATTACTTCCGTGAAGTACTTAGACAAAGAAATCTTTGTAGATAGCAGTTGTGAGGAAGATGAGTTTCCTGTTCTTCTGATGGATTGGATTGATGGCGAAACAATGAATGTGTTTGTTGAGAAATATTTTAGTGATAGAGGTAAGATGTTTGCTTTATTTGAACAGTTCTTGAATTTTTCTAAATGGCTGTTAAAACAACCTTTTGCTCATGGAGATTTAAAGCCTGACAATATTATAATTGACAACAATGGATATTTGAAGATTATAGATTATGATGGAATGTATGTTCCTCAAATGCAAGGGATGAAGTCGCGGGAGTTCGGAAGTGCTAATTTTAGAAACCCTATTAAAAATGAATTGGTATTTGATAAAAATATCGATGTATTTCCTATTGTATCTATTCTATTGTCTTTGAATTTGATAAGAGAAAATAGTAATTATTTTTTGGAATTAGGACAATCTGATAGATTGATGTTTACAAAGTATGATTATGATGATTTATGTAATAGTAAAAGTTATTTGCTCACTCGTATAAGTCGGAATGATGGTATAATACATCTTTCAGATTTAATGAAGCAAATGATAATGGATGAGAATGTAACTTCTGAAAAATTATTGAAAATCTTAGAATCTGAATTCCAATTTTCGTTAAATTCAGACAATGAGTTTTTGCAAAGAGTTGGATGTGTTGTCGTAAATTTGAATTTGGTAAGTTTGATAGTTTCTCCTTTTGCCTTAAGGTATAATTACAACTATGATTTGAGTATAATTGCAGTTTTAATGTTAGCACTTAGTGTTATGGTTTATCTGTTTCTGAATTTGTTAGACGTTATGCGTCCTTTTAAAGGTTCCCATTTGCATGTGAGCGATTGCCCACTATTGTATTTTATGCTTTATCCTTTTGGGTTGCCTCTAGTGAGCATTCCTGTTTTGCTTATGTCTGATATTTTTATTGAGGTATTTATAAGTAATAATAGATATCCGTTATTTCCTAATTTTCCACTATATGATGAGGACATTTGGCACACGATAATTATTTGGGGATGTTCATACTTAATGCAATTGGTATTACTAAATATATCATTTTTTGATGAAGGTAATGATATATATTCTTATAGAAGAAAAAATATACGGACTAAAAGAGAAAAAGTATATGATGAAACGTTGCAGCAAGAACGCAACAATGCTTATGAGATAAGAAATGGCATTGAGGCTAAATATGCAGAGAGAAATGAAAATAAAAATAAAATTGATGTTGAACTCCCTTTCTAAAAGTTATGATATTATGATACAAATTGAATCTAAACGAAAAAAGCGGGAGAATATTTTGAAGAAATATCCCGATGCAATAATTGCGGATGTAACAAGTCATGCTGAAGATGACTTGATAAAGTTGAGCCCATTCTATCCTCATGGTGGCATACCTGTGCCATTTAGTGAGGGTGTTACAGCTACATGTGTTGAGGCTGTGTGGCAAGGGTTAAAGGTATTTGAATCGGCTGATGTAGATATGAAAATGTTTAAGAATGAGTCGATGAAGAATATCAAGAGAACAGTTCGCAAGTTTGGAAAGCCTCTTGGACATCGCAAAGGAGTAAACGGAACAGAACTGCTCGGATATATTGAAGCTCGAAAGTTGATTTATATCCCTACTTACAGGTGGGTACTTGAACATAAGGTTCAACGTATTATCGAAAGATTACGAGAGGCTAGCCAGACTAAGACCATCGTACTTTTGGATTATAATACAAATTGTGATGTGGATGACCCGAAGAAGCCTCTTTCTCATGCCTTTTTAATCAAGGCGTACGTAGAAGGTCTATATCCTTTTGGTGATAAAATGTGGAAACCACAGACAATAGAACCAAAGCAACTAACGTTATTCTAACATACATATATTATTGGAGGACAAAAACAATGAACAGAAGAAGTAACTGGGAGGATTTTAAGAATATCCTCGAACAAAATCATATCACCAAGCTCTATCACTTCACAGACCGTGATAACTTGGAGAATATTATCAAGAATGGAGGACTCTATTCTTGGAAGGATTGTGAGGAACGTGGTATCAATATCCCTAAGCCTGGAGGTGGAGGATCTGGCTCTCCATCATGGTCGCTCGACAAGCGTGATGGATTGGAACATTATGTCCGTGTTAGCTTTACCATGAACCATCCAATGATGTATGTGGCAATGAATGAAGATAGAATTTCTAACCCTGTCATTCTGGAGATAGATCCAGAAGTGATTTATGATGAGAATACCAAGTATGCAGACAGAAACGCTGTACGCAATGGTGCTCATGTGGGTGGAAGTTTGGAGGATTTCAAGAAGATTCACTTCCAAACAGTCAAGGCTCGCAATCACTTTGATTTCGATGTGGATGAACAGCCTTTCTATCAAGCAGAGATTTTGGTAAAGAATAGTATTCCTCTGAAGTATATCAAGAACATCGGCAACTTTGGTATTCCAATTCCAAGCCAACCACAGATGTTACAAAGCAAGAATGCATATACGGCTCGGGTTGATCGTGAGCATCCTACTGCATTCATCTTCTTGGTTGACCAAAGTGTTTCTATGCGTAGAATTACCACCTTTAATGGTGAGGATATGACTTTATCTGAGGCCGTAGCCCGTATCGTAAATGCTCAAATCAACGAGTTGGTGGAACGATGTGTGAAGAATAATGAGACTCGCCATTACTTTGATATTGCCATGATAGGTTATGGCACAGAGGCTTATAGTGCCTGGAATGGCAATCTGGAAGGACGAGACTTCGTTACTCCAGAAGAGATTCGTGATAATCCTTACCAAAAGAAAATGGTGAAGGAAGAGGTGCGTACTCGTAAGGGTATAACCGTCAAAGAAGTAGAGAAGAAACAATGGATGGTAGCTCGCCATGATGGTAGTTGGACACACATGGATAAAGCTTTCAAACGTGCAGAAGGTTTGCTCGAAAGCTGGATGAAAGACCATCACGACAAGGATTGTTATCCTCCTACAATTATCAATATTACAGATGGTGAGTATAATGGCACCTCACATGATGAAATGCAACAACTTGCTAATCAGTTGAAGTCGATGTTTACCAATGATGGTAATGTATTGTTCTTTAATATTCACGTTGTGCCTGGACATGCAGAATCGGTCGTTTTCCCTGCAACAGTAGATGAACTGAACGGAAATGGATATGGTGAGAAACTTTATAATATGTCGAGTCTCTTGCCACTAAATTATAATGAGCAGATTCGTGCCATCTTTGGTGATAAGCAAACGGATATCCGTTATCATGCCATGGGTGTGAATACCGGTATGGAGCGATTGGTCAAGATGATGAAGATTGGTACGTTGTCGAGTATGCTCGTTAATCAAAACCTATAATATATATGAATAGAGGTATAAGCATAGCAAAATGGAATGACCATGTAGCAAACGAGGATTCTTTCTTCTCATCGGATACTTGTATAGCGGTATCCGATGGGGCAGGTGGTTGCGGTTTGTTTGCAGATGAATGGTCGCAATATCTCATAGAGCAGTTACCAAAGAATAAACCTATCACGTCTTTTACAGAACTTGACGAATGGGTGGATGGCATCTGGGAATCTTTTTATAATGAGCATGAGGAAAAGGCAAAGCAAGGGGATGGCATTCTTCTGAATAAGTTTTATAACGAAGGTTCGTGCGCTACTATTGCTGTAGCATGGAAGATTAATGAAAAGGTTGCAAAATGGATGGCTTATGGTGATAGTGTTGTTTTCCATTATAGTTTTCAAACTGGTATTTTGGAACATAGTTTTACGAAATTGGCAGATTTCTGTAATCCTCCAAGATTGGTTAGTTGTAAAGACCCGTTGGAAGAAGAGGGCTTTAAACATGGTGAATTTGTGTTAGATGATTCGTCTGTAGTCTTTGCTGCCAGCGATGCTTTATCTCATTATATTTTAATGATGTATGAGTTAGCTCATTGTAAGGAATTTGGCGAAGAACTTGCAGAGGAATATTTAAAGCAGTCTGGTAATTCTCAATTACTAAAAACGGCAGAGACAATGAGGTTTAATTTCAAGAACGACGTTATCGATAAATTATTTCAAGTATCTGACACTCAATTAGCTTTTGAGGAATATCTAAAAGGATTATATCACCAAGGAGTGATTGATATGGATGACTTTACGATTTGCTGGATTTATAAACAATAAAAAATTCATCTCTGTAGTACATAAAATACAATAGTGCTGTATCGGTATGTTTGGTACAGCACTATCAGAAAGTTCGACTGCGGATTTTGTTTTTATAATTGTACTCATATCAGTAACTTTAGAATAAATCAGCCAATACTATGGAGATGATTCCTGATGCAACAGCACTTAAAATCCATAGGAAGACTTGTAATGCACGTCTTACAGTAAAATGTACACGAGCCCAGTGAACATCGGGAGCTGTTGTATCCATGAGAAGTTCCAATTCGCTATATTTATTGTAGGCCTGCTGATAAATATCTAACGCTTCGTTAGTATTGATACTTTCTAAAATCTTAGCTTTACGTACAGCTCTTACTGCATCAGAGCGTAGAGATTTATATTTTGGATAAAAAGTGCCGTTTTGTAGCACCGTCAAATCCACATGTCTTGTTTGTTTTTCAAATAATAAAACCGAATCGTGAATAGATAAGTTCAAACACTTCTCGCTTCTACTTCTGCAATAAGTGGTTTGATAATCGTATTGTAGTCGTCATATAAAGCTATAATTTGCTTGCTATTATCCATTTTAAATTCGTGCTAAACGTTTATCTATATCATTTTTTGAAACTAAACGTTTGAAAAATAAATAGACAGACCCTCTACTAACCATGTTTTTGAGAGAGAATGCAGGGGTGAGTTTTTTGCCAATACGAGCCTCGACAAGTGCATCTAACTCTTCCGCACTCATTTGCAATATCTCATCGTAAGTTTTTCCTAACTTCCGACTTAATGTTTCTCGTGTCTGTTCATTCAGTATATGCATAAAACTCATTCTTACATTAATTAATGCAAAAGTAATTATTTCTCTGTTATCTTCCAAGTATTTTTTACGAATTTAACACAAAAAATATCAATGGGTGATAATAACGCAGAATCCTGCTGGCTGTGATGCCGGCAGGATTCTGCGCTTTTCTAATATCCCGTCTGCAATATGTGTTCGATATTGCGCATCAACATCTTTAGCCCTTTTTTACGTTATCTAAAATAGTAATCAAAAAATAGACATCAATGAAGAAAGCAAATTTTAATTATTAGGGGTGGTACACTTGGAAAATTAAGATAAAGCAGCAGATCAGCGGTTGTTTCCGAACAGATAGCGGTGCCGATGATTTTGCCAAGTTACAGTACTTGCAATGGGTCAAGGAACTATGCAAGCGTTATCGCCAGAGCCAGATAAAGGCTGCGGTGAAAGTCAATACAGAAATGCTCAAATTCTATTGGAGTTTGGGTAGAGACATTGTTGCCCTTAAAGCAGAGGCTCGTTGGGGTAGTAAGTTCTTTGTAAATTTAAGTCGTGATTTAAAAGAACTAAATCCAAAAGCAACTTGCTTTTCTCCAACAAATCTTTTGTATATGAAGAACTTTTTTCGACTCTATCAAGATTATAGTGAAATTACTCCCCAAGTTGGGGAGCAATTTGAAAAAGACATATTTTCATTGCCTTGGGGACATCATAAACTATTGATAGACAAGTTCCTACAGATGCCTCAAAAGGCTCTTTTCTATGTCCATCAAACAGTGGCAAATGGTTGGAGTAGAAATGTCCTTCATAATTTCATAGACTCATCTCTGTATGAACGACAAGGGAAAGCATTGAGTAATTTTAATCGAACATTACCTGATGCCGATAGTGATTTGGTACAAGAAATAACAAAAGACCCATACAATTTTGCGTTTGCAGGCATTACCAAGCCATATAATGAGCGTATTCTCAAAGATGCTTTGCTCAACAACATCACCAAGTTCCTAACTGAGCTGGGTACAGGTTTTGCATACGTAGGCAAGGAATACCGTTTGCAGATTGGAGAGAAAGAGAACTTTATCGATTTGCTCTTCTACAATTTGAATTTGTCATGCTATATAGTTTTGGAAGTCAAGATAGGATCCTTCACCTTTGCTGATGTTGGGCAACTTGGCGGCTATGTAGTAGCTTGTAACCATCTTCTTCGTAAGGAGGGTCGAGACAATCCAACAATAGGCATACTTATCTGCAAGGAAAAAGACCGCATTCAAGCCCAATATGCTTTGGAATCAAGTAGCCAGCCAATTGCAATCTCAGAATATGACTTGGAGAAATTCTATCCAGAAAAGTTAGAGGGAACGATGCCAACAATAGAGGAATGGGAAGCCAAGTTGGGTGGAAGTATTGAACAATAGAATATCAGATTGACACTGCAAAGCTGAAAATGGCTATCAGTGTCAATATGGGTACACTCAAATGTGCGGGTCGTTTTATTTTTATACATTTCCCTTGCTGAGATTCTCGTATTTTCAAACGATTCTTATTTCTTTGTGAATATAGAAAATATAGAAGGAAGTGGTAAAAATATAAGATAATTATCCGAGAAAAACAAGGATTCTTTAGCCAAATCGATGAATTTTAGCTCGATTTGGCTAAAGAATAGGTTATACTATAGCCAAATCGAGCAATTTTCCTTCGATTTGGCTATAGAACGCCTTGTAGTTATCTTTCTATTTCATCCTTTCAACTATCCCTTAGAACTGATAATAAACTGAGCCCACTTTAAAAAGTAAGGCCTGTTTAAAATGTTTATATTTCACGAAAATAATCTCTGATTTATGCCGTTATCTGGAGTGTTTTTCGTATCTTTACATCAATAAAACAGAAATATTATGTTTAAAAAGACAGATCCGAATCCTCAGTTAGATATATTCACGGCTCCCTCAATGCAGTTAGGAAGTCGTGCTTCCAAGAAGTATTCTGCCCCCAACGCATGGCATAACCAGTTTTATAGCCTCGTGACAACCAGGATCGACGAGGAGATAATCCCAAAAGAACCGCGTAATCAGTGCCTAAAAATAGAGCCCCCAGCTGAAATTCAACTGAAGGCTCTTAAGATATATTCAGTTATGGAATCTGAATCAGATTATAAAGGTTTATATTCTACGAATGCCTCCATCGCCTCATAGCAAGCAAGACCCAAGTTATCATACAACTGGGCTGTAGCGCGGTTTCTGTCTTCCGCACGCTGCCAGAAGAGACGGTCGTCATTGCCGAGGAAAGGAGCACTTTCCATCTGAGACTGGTGCTTCAGGATAGAATTACGCTTAGCGCGCAATTCCTCTGGACTCAATGGAACACACATCTCGATGTTCTCAATCTCCCATTCTGCCCATGCTCCACGATACATCCAGATGCGGCAATCTTTCAGCCACTCTGCGCCTGCCTCCTTCTCGAGGTCGATGGCAGCCAATACGGCGTCAGTACACTTGCGGTGTGTGCCGTGAGGGTCTGCCAAGTCGCCGGCTACATAGATCTGATGAGGCTTCACCTCCTGCAGCAACTGTCTTACTACTGCTACGTCCTTCTCGGTCATAGGGAGTTTTTCTATCTTACCGCTTTCATAGAATGGAAGGTCGAGGAAGTGGACATGATCCAGCGGGATCTCATTATAGGTACAAGCAATACGTGCCTCGCCACGACGGATAAGACCCTTGATAGTAAGAATGTCTCTTGTATCGAAGTCGCCCTCCTTCTTGTTGGCAAAGAATTTCTTGATCTCCTTGTACTTGTTGGCGATGATGCTGTCCTTGGATTCTGCAAAGAGCTGGTTGAAACCATTGATGAAGTGCATGAAGCGTGTTACTTCCTCATCACCTACTGCGATGTTGCCGGATGTCTCGTAAGCCAGATGCACGTCGTGGTGCTGCTGAACCAGACGGCGGATGGTTCCGCCCATAGAGATAACGTCATCGTCTGGGTGTGGAGAGAACACTACGACACGCTTTGGATATGGTTTGGCACGCTCTGGACGATAGGTATCGTCAGCGTCTGGTTTGCCACCAGGCCAACCGGTGATGGTATGCTGCAAGTCGTTGAAAATCTTGATATTAGCATTGTATGCAGAACCATAGAGAGCCAACAGTTCGCTCAGACCATTCTCATTGTAGTCCTTGTTGGTCAACTTCAGGATTGGCTTGTTAATCTTCTGGCAGAGCCAAACCAGTGCAGAACGTACCAACTTGTCTGTCCATTCGCATGATGAAACCAACCAAGGGTGCTCAATGCGGGTAAGATGGGCAGCTGCACTCAAATCCAATACCACCTGTGCGTTTGGGTGAGTCTGCAGGAAAGTAGCAGGCAGGGTATCTGTGATGTTGCCCTCTATCACCTTCTGCATAATCTCAGACTTTTCGTCGCCCCATGCTGTCAGGAATACAGTCTTGGCTGTCAGGAGAGTGCCAACACCCATAGTGAGTGAACATGGAGGAACCTGCTCCTTGGTCTTGAAGCTGTTTTCCATCTCCTCGCGTGACATGTTGCCGATGAGGATGATACGGGTGAGCGACTGGATGCTTGAACCCGGTTCGTTGGCTGCGATATTACCCATGCGGCCGATGCCGAGGATAGTAACGTCGAGACCGCCGAAGGTCTTGATGCGCTGCTCATAGAGGCGGCAGGTGTCTTGTACAGCCTCCTGTGCGATGTTGCCATCGAGTGTGAAGATATTCTGTTCTGCAATGTCCACGTGGTCGAGGAAATGCTCCTTGAGCTGGTTGATGCTGCGGATAGAACTGTCCTTGCGGAGTGGGTAATACTCATAGGCATTGAAAACTACAACATTGCGGAAACTCAGTTTCTTCTTCTCGTAGCGGCTTACCAATTCATCATATACAGGATTGACAGAGAGGCCTGTGCCCAATGCCATCACATAATACTTGCCTTCGTGCTGGGCAGCCTTAATGCCCTTCTCAATGCAGTCGGCAATATGACTACAGCCTTCGCTTACAGATGCGAAGATATCGGTATGAATTTTCTCCATGCGGGAGATTTCGGAGTATTCCACGGTCGTCTTAGGCTTGTAGAATTCCACAGGTACCTTGTTGAGTACGATTTGTGAACTAAGATTTAATCTCATAACGTAATATATTTATGTAATGTAATATATTGATAATGTTGGAATTTTCTCTCGGTCTGTTGGAATTTTCTCGGTCGAGGGGTCTTTTAGATATTGTTCTTCTCGATATCCTTGAAGTAGCGGTAGGTTCCCACTTTCAACTCGTCTGTAGCCATTTCATCACAGATGATGATGCCGTGCTTGTGGAGCTGGAGTGCGCTGATGGTCCAAGCCTGTGTAACAGGACCTTCGATGGCAGCGTGGAGAGCCTGTGCCTTGTTGTGGCCATTGCAGAGAATCATCACCTCTTTTGCGTCCATCACGGTGCCTACACCTACGGTAAGAGCCAAAGCAGGAACAGCCTCAGGATCATTGCCGAAGAAGCGTGAGTTGGCGATGCGGGTGTCGGTGGTGAGAGTCTTCACACGAGTGCGTGAAGTGAGGGCAGAGTAAGGCTCATTGAAGGCGATGTGGCCGTCAGGACCAATGCCGCCAATGAAGAGGTCGATACCGCCTGCAGCCTTGATCTTCTGCTCGTAGCGCTCGCACTCAGCTTCGAGGTCTTCTGCATTACCATTGAGAATGTTGATGTTCTCCTTAGGGCAATCAATGTGATCGAACAGATTCTTTGCCATGAATGAGTGGTAGCTCTCTGGATGAGACTCAGGTAAACCTACGTATTCATCCATGTTGAAAGTAATGACGTGCTTGAATGATACCTTGCCTTCCTTGACAGCCTCTACGAGCGCTGCATACATACCCATTGGGGATGACCCAGTTGGCAAACCAAGTACGAATGGACGCTCTGCTGTTGGAGCGAACTTGTTGATTGTCTCTACTACGTGATTGGCTGCCCAACGTGACAGCTCATCATAATTTTTTTCAATAATTACGCGCATAGTCGTTAGTATTAATGATTTGTTTTTTAACTATAAATAATGTATTTATTTAACTGATTTATTTTTGTTGAATCAATTCTAATTTTGTCGCAGCAATGAAACCGATAGTCTTTCTGTCAGACCTTTTCAGCCTTTCTGATAGTTCCCTTTCAGTTTTCCTGTAAGACTCTGTCAACTGTTCCGGCAGTTCTGCGGACTGCATCCGATGTGGGTCTTCACGAATTTGCAGAACGAGGCATAGTCGTCGAACCCGAACCTTTCGGCTACTTCCTTGATGGGAATATCGGTGTATTTCAACTCAGCCCTGATCTTATCTACTGCATGTTCCAGGATGATGCCGATGGCAGGCTTTCCTGTGTACTGCTTGACAATCTTCGAGAGATATTTCGGACTCACGCATTGCTTATCAGCATAATAGGCCACGGTGCGATGGCAACCGTTGTCAACTGCCAGGGCATTGGAGAACTCCAGAAAAATCCTGTCGGCACTGTGCCTGTGCTGCGTGGTAATCACGTTGTCGTAGGCAGGCACATGAATGTCGTTGATTACATAGAAGAAGATACTCGCCATCAGACTTTCCTTTAGCTCGTTGCAGTAGTGGTCGTGCCGATTGCTGCGGAAACGCAGAATGTTGACGAACGTACTGATGAAATTGTGGATGATCTTCTGGTTGTAAGATATCAACGGTTTCTGGTTGAGAGCATTGAACATAATCCATGCATCTCGGTTGCTCGTCAGCAGACGGCGTACTGCCGAGAGGGAATAGCCTACCATTGTGATGAGGCACCTCTCTCTCTTGCGGATGCTATGAACGATGACGTTGGGAGGAACAAGCAGCAGGTCGCCGGCAAAGAGTTCTATCTTGCGGTCGTCGAAATTCAGGCACAGATTGCCGTCCAGACAGAAGAGCATCATCAGGAAATTGACCTTGATGCTTTCTTCTTCGTCGGGAAATAGCAGCAGGGGAGATGCTACTACATAATCCGGGTCGGAAAAAACCGAATTGCCGTCTTCTTCTGCAAAGTCTTGCAGCTGATAACTTGTTAGTCTGTTGTTCATCATTCTTTTATTGTCGGTGCAAAGTTAATAAAAAAAGAGGGAATTCCATTACATATTTTTCCCCATTATTCTACCTTATACCGCAATATTGAGTAAAAAGGCGTTTTTTAATTCTTTTTTAGGAGAAAAAAAGAAGAAAATGGGGAAAAATATGTAACTCTAAAATGCTTATTTTCCTATTCAATTTTGTCACCTTATAATATATAGTGTATCATTACCTTATTATATATAGTTTCATCGTCTCATTTTATTCAGATAAGGTTGTCTAATATATATAAAGATGTGATTTTATTTGATATAAGTTTGAAATTTGCATAAAATGTGAGCAAAATGTTAGTGTTTTGCCAAAAAATTACTAACTTTGCACCCGCAAACTTATAAATACGATAAAAGAATGGCTAATTTGAGATTTGAGGTTGTAGCCGAGGCCTTTAAGAAAAGACCTGTAGAGGTGGAAGCTCCCAAGGTTCGCCCTTCGGAATACTTCGCCAAGTATGTATTCAACCGCCAGAAGATGTACAAGTATCTCCCATCTGATGTTTACGAGAAACTCATCGATGTGATTGATAATGGTAATCGTCTGGATCGTTCCATCGCTGATGCTGTGGCTGCGGGCATGAAGCTTTGGGCAGAAGAAAACGGGGTAACTCATTATACGCACTGGTTTCAGCCTCTTACCGAGGGTACTGCAGAGAAGCATGATGCTTTTGTGGAGCACGACGGCAAGGGTGGTATGATAGAGGAATTTTCAGGCAAGTTGCTTGTTCAGCAGGAGCCTGATGCCAGTTCGTTCCCTAATGGCGGAATTCGCAACACTTTCGAGGCCAGAGGTTATTCTGCATGGGATCCTACATCGCCAGTCTTTATCATCGACGATACCCTCTGTATCCCTACCATTTTTATATCTTATACAGGTGAGGCCCTCGATTACAAGGCCCCATTGCTCCGCTCGCTCCATACACTGAGTGAAGCAGCTACCGAAGTGTGTCATTACTTCTATCCTCAGGTGAAGAAGGTGCAGACCAACTTGGGATGGGAACAGGAATATTTCCTCGTGGATGAAAGCCTCTATTCGGCACGTCCTGACCTGATGCTCACCGGACGTACGCTGATGGGACACGATTCTGCCAAGAATCAGCAGATGGATGACCATTATTTCGGAACCATCCCTGAGCGTGTGCAGGCTTTCATGAAGGATCTGG
>OBRT01000152.1_pt1:12500-22460 | contig 22460 bp, 25 predicted proteins | sample 1494891 | NCBI WGS metagenome assembly OBRT01 (sample SAMEA3360688, study PRJEB22359) | human gut metagenome | biome: ENVO:urban biome; feature: ENVO:human-associated habitat; material: ENVO:feces | place: Bangladesh | collected 2011 | reverse complement strand
ACAAAGGCAATAAATCTGTTAGAAAAACGCTTACTATACCATCTTGGTTAAATGACAGAGCCGTAGAGATGAATATTAATTTTTCAAAGACGCTGCAAGAAGCATTAACTAGAAAAATAATTTAATTTTTCAAAGAGACCTAAGCGGGTCTCTTTTTTACGCTCTCTCCATTGACATAGTTTATACTTAAGGCCATTATTATAGATAAATTTTATAAATCTTTGTGATAAGAAATATTTTTTTACAAAAACTATTGACAAAGTGGAGTTAGCAGTGTATAATATATTCGTTAGCGTGGGCTAACATGCATATTGTCGAAAAGGGGTGAGGACGATGCCTTTAATCATGGCTAGTGAAAACAAAGACTACATCATTAACAAAATCAGAGGAAGTGAAGAGGTTTTGACGAGGCTAAAGAACTTAGGCTTTGTTCCTGACGCGCCTTTGACTATCTTGCAAAAGACTGACAGTGGAATCATTGTAAAACTTTTTGAGTCAAGGCTTGCTATTGACATGAAGCTTGGCTCGAAGATTGATGTTAGAGAGGCGTAGTATGAAAACTATAGTTGACTTAAAAATTGGTGAGAAGGGCGTAGTTAAAAAGCTTCACGGCACATCGGCTGTTAAGAGACACATCATGGATATGGGCATCACTAAGGGTACTGAACTTACCCTTGTTAAAGTTGCGCCATTAGGTGATCCTATGGAGCTTGAAGTGCGTGGATACGAGCTATCTATTAGAGCTAGTGAAGCAAAAGACATAGAGATAGAGTAATTATTTTCACTTAGAAGCTTTGCCTAGACAAATTAACTTAGGCTAATTAATTTATTAACGGAGGTATTATTTTGAGAATTGCATTAGTTGGTAATCCTAACTGTGGCAAAACTACAATGTTTAACGACCTAACTGGCGCTTATCAATACGTTGGTAACTGGCCTGGGGTAACCGTAGAAAAGAAAACCGGCAAATTATTAAAACATAAAGACATAGAAGTAGTCGACCTTCCAGGTATTTATTCATTATCCCCATATACTTTGGAAGAGGTCATTACTAGAGACTATATCAAGGATGAGGCGCCTGACGTTATCATCAACATAGTTGACGCGACTAACCTTGAGAGAAATCTGTACTTAACAAGCCAAGTTCTAGAAATGAACGTTCCAACTGTCATCGCCCTTAATATGATGGATATGATTGACAAGGGCGGCACAAAAATCGATGTAAAAGCGCTTGAAGATAAGCTTGGTGTTGATGTAGTGCCGACTGCTGCTGTTAGGGGCAAGGGTCTTAATGATCTTATCTCTAAGGCAATAGAGATCGGCCACTTAAAAAAGCTTCCTAAGAAAGAGCTTTTTGCAGATGATGTCGAAGAGGCTCTTAAGGGAATAGCTGAGGCTACAGGTCTTAACTATGATAGTGAGAGATACACTATAATCAAGATATTTGAACGCGATGAAAAACTTATCAAGAAGATAAATCTTTCAAGCGATTTACTTAATAAAGTTGAAGAGATTATCAAAGCTTGTGAAGAAAAAGAAGATGATGACAGCGAGTCCATCATCACAAGTGAAAGATATATAAATATTCAAAAGGATATGAAGGGCATTGTCAAAAAGCCGAGCGAAAAGAAACTTAGCTTGTCTGACAAGATTGACAAAGTCGTTACCAATAGATTTTTAGCGATCCCTATATTCTTAGCTATCATGTGGTTTATATACTATGTGTCAATATCAACGCTTGGCGACTATTGCATAGGCTTTATCGAAAGTGTTTTTGGTAAGATCGGTGATTTCCTAACTACAAAGCTTCCTGAAATAGGCACATCTGAAGTAGTTACATCGCTCGTAAATGACGGTATCGTTCAACCTATAGGCTCGATATTTACATTTGTTCCGCAACTAATGATGCTATTCTTCTTCCTTTCACTTTTAGAAGATTCGGGCTATATGGCGAGAGTTGCCTTCATCATGGACAAGCTATTTAGAAAGTTTGGCCTATCTGGTAAGAGCTTCATCCCTATGCTTATAGGTACGGGCTGCTCTATCCCAGGCGTTATGGCGACTAGGACTATCGAGTCCGATGCGGACAGACGTATGACTATATTACTAACACCATTTATACCATGCGGAGCGAAACTACCTATATTTGCCATGTTTATCACTTTGATATTCAATGGTGCCCCTTGGATCGCTCCGATGATATACCTTATTTCTATAGTCGTTGTAATTATAGCGGGTATTATCTTGAAGCGTACGAATAGATTTAAAGGCGACCCTGCTCCTTTCGTTATGGAGCTGCCACCATACAGAATACCAACGTTTAAGAACGTTGTTATACACATGTGGGAAAAGGGCAAGAGCTTTATCATCAAGGCGGGAACTGTTATCTTACTTGCTTGCCTAACACTTTGGTTCTTACAAAGCTTTAACTTTAGACTTGAGTTCTTGGGCGATGCGATTGAAGAGTCGATGCTTGCTAAGATCGGCAGCGCTTTAAGATACATCTTCGTTCCACTTGGTTTTGGCGACTCATGGGCGCCAGCTGTTGCGTCAATCACTGGACTTGTTGCGAAAGAAGTGGTTGTTGCTACATTTGCGACAGTTGGATCAAAGGTGCCTATCTACTTCAGCTACGTTAGTGCATTTGCATTCATTATATTTACAATGTTTGCAGCCCCTTGTTTTGCAGCTATCGGAGCTATGAGAAGAGAGCTTGGTAACGCTAAGGACACTTTATTCACAGTAGGCTTCCAAACAGGACTTGCCTATGTCTTAGCCCTAATCGTTAACCAAGTAGGAAATTTAATTTTCAAGGGCACAAAATTTACAGAAAAGATCTTACTTGATTACGCAAGTGCTGAAGAAGCCTCAGAAGCAGTTGACGTACAAGGCAATCTAATTCTGTATGTGCTAGCAGGCCTAGTCGTTGTAGCTATCGTAGGCGCTTTATACGCAAGATTTAAGCAAAGACAAAAATACAAGAAGGTGGTTTAATGAGCCCAACAGATATAATTATAGTAGCCGCAGTTTTGATTATAGTTTTCTTCTGCATAAAGAAGGTCAGAAGCTCAGTCAAAGAAGGCGGCTGCGTAGGCTGCCCGCATTGCGGCGACTGCGCAAAGAATAATGAAGAACTACAAAAAGGCTATGAAGAGTGGCTTAAGAAGAAAAACGAAAAAGCTTAATTAAATTTATATGAAGAGCCGGTTTGCGCCGGCTTTCTTCATAGCAATAACTTTGTTATTCGGCCGTATATTAAACTAAATAATTTGAAAGAGGGAAATACAATGAAACAAGAAGTATTAGACGCATTGAATGAACAAATTAACTATGAGTTATACTCTGGTTACATCTATCTAAACCTTTCCATCGCTATGGAGAGAGAAAACTACAAAGGCTACGCTAAGTGGCTTGCTAATCATTACAAAGAAGAATTAGCTCATGCTGATCAATTCATCGAATTTATCCAAAAGCGTGACGCTAAGCCTGAGCTTAAAACTATTGAAATGAAAGCTCTTGAAGTTAAGGAACCTCTAGAAGTAGCAAAGATCATCTTAGATCATGAAAAGAAAGTAACTGAAAGAATTTACAAGATTCATGACATAGCTAAGAAGAACGATGATTACGCAACTGAGATCTTTATGCATCAATTTATCAATGAACAAATCGAAGAAGAAGAGCTTGCTCTTGATATTGTTGATAACTTCACACTTGCTGATGGCAACATCGCAGCAAAGATTACTATAGACAGAGAATTAGGATCTAAATAGTTTTATTTATACGGCTGGATATAGAGGGAAAGATTTTGTCTTTCCCTTTTAATATACTTGCAAAAATATTTTTAAAGAGTTATAATTATTACGAGAGATGAAATAATTTATATATAAAGGAGGACAATATGCAAAAATCAATTACAAAAGATGTCCTTGCTAAGTTCAAAAACTCATATGACGAGAACTTTAACAAGGCAGCACAAAATATGATCGCATCTGCTGGCATCATGGACGCTTCCATAAACTATGCAAAGCTTACAAAAAACCCAGATGTATTCAAGAAAACTATAAATATAGGCAAGATGACAAACCAAAGACAATCTGGTAGATGCTGGATGTTTGCGGGTCTTAACGTTATCAGAGTCAATATGATGAAGAAGTTTAAGTTAGGTGACATCGAATTTTCACACAAGTACCTATACTTCTTTGACAAGCTTGAAAGGGCTAATCAATACCTTGAAGATGTTATTGCGCTTAAGGATAAAGACCTTGATGATAGGTTAAATAGAGGCGTTATCTTTTACGCAGCTGATGACGGAGCATGGTGGACAACATTCTCAAGACTAATCAGCAAATATGGAATAGTCCCTGAATATGTTTATCCAGACACAGCTGACGTGAAAAAGACTGATAACTTAATCTTTGTTTTAGATAAGAGACTAAAGATTGCTGCAAAAGACATTAGAAATGCAAAAACTGATGCAGAAATCGAAGAGATCAAGGACAAGGCACTTAAAGACGTTTACAAGATCACAGCCATTGCCCTAGGTGTACCTCCAAAGAGATTCGATCTTATCTTAAAGAACAAAGACGATGAACTTATCGAGAGAAGAAATATCACAGCCATTGACTTTTACAGAGAATTTATGGCAGACGATATAAGTGAATACGTTGAACTAGGCAATTATCCAGGCAAAGGCAAGGAAGAAAATAAAGTTTACGAAAGAGACTTTATTCAACAAAGAATTGGCGGTTCATTAAGATACCTTAACGTTTCAATGCAAAGAATGAAGGACATAGCCATCGCTATGCTTGATGAAGACGAAGTTCTATGGTTTGGCTGCGACGTTGGTAAAGACTCCTTCGTATCTCGTGACGGCGACGGAACTGGCCACCTTGTATACAATTTACTTGATAGAGACAGTTTATTCGATATAGATACAAAGCAAACTAAGGTTGAACGCATGGAAACTTGCGAGTCAAACACTACTCACGCCATGGTCCTAGCGGGCTACGACAGGACTGATGAAGGACTTAAGTTCAAGGTCGAAAACTCTTGGGGCGAAAAGGCCGGCATCAGAGGCTACCTAGTTATGGATGAGGCTTGGTTTGATAACTACGCTTTCGAAATCATTCCGAAGAAGAAATACCTAAATGCAGAAGAGCTTGCAGCCCTTGATGAAGAGCCTATCAAGCTTATGCCATGGGAATCGTAGGAGGTAGAAGATGAGACAATTAAGCACAGATAAATTAAATGAATTAGAAAAAGAGTTTTTAGCTGACAAGAAGAATATCGTTGCCATGAACGCTGCAGTTCAAAGCGGTATTAGAAAAGTTGCGACAGATGTAAACAAGATTAAGGCAAATCCATATAAGTTTAATATCGATATTGACAATGGTGATGTATGCAACCAAAAGGCATCAGGCAGATGCTGGATGTTTGCTTCACTAAACTTTATGAGAAATGTCATAATTAAAAAATATAATTTAGAAAATTTTGAATTATCACAAAGCTATCCATTCTTCTTTGATAAATTAGAAAGAAGTAATTATTATTTCGAAACAGTTATCGAAAAGGCAGATGAGCCGATAGAAGATAGAGTAATGCAGTACCTTATGGGCGACCCACTATGTGATGGCGGCCAATGGGATATGTTTGTAAACATTGTTAATAAATATGGTCTTGTGCCAAAATACGTTTATCCAGAAACAGTCGCTTCATCAAACACAAGAGAGCTAAATAAGTACCTTTCAAAGATACTTAGAAAAAATACAGTTACTCTAAGAGAAGCAGTTAAGGAAGGAAAGAGCAAAGCAGAAGTAAATGCACTTAAAGAAGCGGCTCTACAAGATGTATTTAACGTCTTAACTGCAACACTTGGCGAGCTTCCAGAAAGCTTTGACTTCATTGCACATGACAAAGACCATAAACTTATCGAAGAAAAGAATTTAACTCCACAAAGCTTTTTCAAGAAGTACGTTGAACTTAATCTTGATGACTTCGTGTCCATCATAAACGCGCCAACAAAGGATAAGCCATTCAACAAGACATTCACAATTAAGTATCTTGGCAACATCGTTGAAGGCAGAGAAGTTAAGCACTTAAATTTAAAAATCGAAGACCTAAAGAGAGCCATCGTTAAGCAATTGCAAGACGGTATGCCAGTTTGGTTCGGCTGCGACGTAGGTAAAGACATGTTCAACGGCGGCAAAGATGACAAGAGAGCAACACTTGCAAAAGATGTTATAGATTACGAAACACTATTCGATATGGATTTAGAAATATCTAAGGAAGATGGTCTTGATTACGGCTACTCACTAATGACACACGCCATGACATTTACAGGCGTTGAAATGGATGGCACTAAGCCAGTTAGATTCAAAGTCGAAAACTCATGGGGCGACGAATTTGGTTACAAAGGCCACTTCGTTATGAGTGATGAATGGTTCGATAGCTTTGTATATCAAGCAGTAGTTGATAAGAAGTACTTGACTAAGAAGGAGCAAGAAGATTATAAGAAGGCACCGGTTGAATTAAAACCGTGGGATCCGATGGGCTCACTAGCATAAAATTTTTGCTAAAACGCGCCCTTACGCTCATTCGCTTGTTCGGCAATGCTCGAGTACCCGTACGTACGCTCCGCTTGCCTCAAAGCTCCATTTCGCGTAATCATCGCGTTTTATCTAAAAATTTAGTACAGCGACTATTCGTTGACATGATACAAAAATTGATTAAAATAATTTTAGAGATCAAAGTTAATCTTTGGTCTCTTTTTCTTACAAACTCTGTTTGGCGACGGCTCATTGACACGATAAAAATTTTAATAAAATACCATTAGAGAGCAAAGATAATTTTTGCTCTCTCTTTTGCTGTGTCTGTCCGCTTCGTACAATCAATACGTTTGACAGCGGGCCTATAACTGTTTGCTTATTGTTATAATTTAATGCCTAAGTTTATAGGTTGATTATTTCTCTTTTGCACATACCTAAGATATAGGCGTTAAAAGATACCTGTATTATATACGGTACAGGTATCTTTGTTTCTGATTAATTTACAGTTGAGAAACTATAGAGAGTATATTTCTTTAATCTTATCAACTAAGAACATTAACTTTCTTTCAGAAGTAATTACTCTAAAGCTTTCATTATTCGCTATAGTTTCTAAATAAAATCTAACAATCATATCGTCACTTCTGATTGGATTTGTTGATAATAATAAATTTTCATCAAGCCAATCATCTATTTGATTAAAATACTCATCGCCTCTTATCTTAAAGGATTTTTCCTTGCTCTCTATTAATAGATTGAGTAATTTTTCTATATATTGACTAGCAAGTTTTGGGTTATTATCTTCAATATAAAGAGTTGCCAAGGATAAATAGAAATTTAAAACAATAGAAATATTTATTTCAATAAGATTAAAAGTTTCTATTAAATCCTCTACTCTCTCCAGGGTTTCGACCCAATCGTCATTATGCAACCCACTCTTCATCATAAGAAATCAATTATGTTCTTATAAATCATTATTTGTAGCTTCTGATCTACTTCGTTTTCCTTCTTAGTTTTTAGATAAGCTGAAGCCACTAAACAATCTTTTGATATTGATAGCATGTCAGAAGATGGTAAAATATTTAATGCTTCTTCTGATTTTCCTAAACTAATTAAACAGGCTGCCCTCAAGCTCAATGATTTATCTTTAAGTATAGAATCTTTCGAATCCTCACACACTCTCTTTAATATATTATTTGCGTATTCGAGATATTCCTCTGTCTTTGTAGTGTCAGTTGCTAAATCACAATGGTTCAAAATAAATAACGCCATGTAATAAAGAAGTTCAAAGCAAGAATAGTATTGTTTAATTTTAATTTTTATATCTTTCAGGATACTACCCATACCCTCATCAAGGACACGATTCTCCAAGTCTATATAAAATTTTTGTATTTGAGCTGAAGACAAGTCTGGATCATATCCTATTAGTTCATCCACACTTATATTGAAAAAAGTGGCAAGTTTTGGTAGAAGTAAAATATCTGGATGGCTTTGACCTGTCTCCCATTTTGATACGGACGCCTTTGTTACCATCATAAATTCTGCTAATTCTTCCTGAGTTATGCCTCTTTCTTTTCGCTTTTGAAGAATATTTTCTCCAATTTTTAGCATGATATTTTACCTCCTAACTGATTTGCTTTTTGTTTATTACAGCAATCGAAATTACTATACACAGTATAAGCAATATACTGCCCGTAATAATCGGTACATAATAGTCATCATATCCTATTCCTTTTATAAGGTTCACAGGCTTTCCTATCAATGCAATAGGCATGTATTTAACAATTTCATCTCGAATAGATAATATAAGTTGAATCACAATCCCAGCAGTCGTTAATATTAATGTACCTATAACATTTCCTGAAATCACTCCAGCTAATATCTCTAACGATATTAAAAATAAGCCAAATATAAAAGGAAGCAAGGCTGCCATAAGTATATTTCTAATAGGAAATGAAATCCCGAAAAAGTACTTTGTGTAGAAATAAGTTAGTATAAATGAGCAAAAGTAAGCAATAAACCACAAAATAAAATTATAAAAAATCTTCGATAGCACGACTTGATACCTTGGCAGTCCCTTAGATAACAAATTAATCAAAGTTCCCTTTTGAAATTCATTCGCCATTTGAGTGCTTAATATAATGGCTAATCCAAACATACCTATTTGACTAATGTTTTCAAAGAATTGCGTCCAAGAGTCAATTTCTGATGGTGGTGCTACGTTAATATCTATATTTCCTGTCGCTATGGATTGAAGTATCATGGGAGTTAATTTTGCTGTTAAGGGACTTATTAACCCGATAAACAAGAACAGGATAAATGTAGAAATCATTTTTTTAGTCCTTGCACCTTCAATAGCTTCTTTCTTTAATAGAGATAAAAATATCCTCATGCTTTCGTCACCTCCATAAAAATATTTTCTAATGTAGGTTCTTCTATTTTTATTTCTATAGGAAATATGTTTAACTTATATAGCTCATATAAAATATCAATATCTTTTAGTTGATTCTCTTCGTCTGTTAAGTATAAAGTATCTCCTTTTTCATTTGTTACCAGATTTGAAAATTTATCTAGTGACTTAAATGCCTTTAGTTCTTTGTCAGACTTAAATCTGATTTTAATTGTGTTTTTCCTCTTTATATTTTTTAGTTCATCTATCGAACCTTCTAGTACATTTTTCCCTTTATCAAGAACCACAACATGATCACAGATTGCTTCAACATCCGATAAAATATGTGTGGAAAAAATAACAGTCGTAGAGTCTTTTATCTTTAATATGATGTCTAATATCTCTTTTCTTCCTAGTGGATCTAGGGCAGATGTGGGTTCATCACATATTAATAATTTGGGACTATTTAACAAGGCTTGGGCAATACCCAAGCGCTGTTTCATACCTCTAGAATAGCCACTAATTCTTTTATTGACATCTCTTAATCCCACCAATTCTAAAAGTTCCACACTCTTGTTTTTAATTTCATTTTTGCTAAGACCAGTTATAGCCCCACATAGATTCAGATATTCCTTTGCTGTCATATAACCGTAAAATTCAGGAACATCTGGAAGATACCCTATAAATCGATTGGTTTTTGACTGACCAAAGCTTACTTCTTCTCCAAAGACTTCAATGGAACCTTCATCCTTTTTCAAAAATCCTAAAATCATTTTCATTGTCGTAGTTTTTCCAGCACCATTTTTGCCTAAAAACCCAAAGATTGTATTTTCAGGAATCGACATGGATAATCCATTAATAATCGTATTTTTACCAAAGGATTTATGAAGATTTTCAATTTTTAATGCTTCCATTATTCTTCCTCCCTACCTATTGTTAAGTATAAGATAGGTCCAATAATTTGAATAAAAACAACTATTAAAATCCACATAGTTCTGCTTCCAAATTTATATCTATCGTGTTTTAAAA
>OBRT01000152.1_pt1:0-7500 | contig 22460 bp, 25 predicted proteins | sample 1494891 | NCBI WGS metagenome assembly OBRT01 (sample SAMEA3360688, study PRJEB22359) | human gut metagenome | biome: ENVO:urban biome; feature: ENVO:human-associated habitat; material: ENVO:feces | place: Bangladesh | collected 2011 | reverse complement strand
AGTTTTCACCTCTAAGATTATTTAAAACATCACACAGTAATTTAGTAGTATAAACAAGTAGGTCTTGCGCGCTGGCAACATCCGCCTTTTTACCGCAGACACCAGCCTTAGTGCAGCCTTTGTTGTTTAAAGTTTCTTGACATTGGTAACAAAACATAATTTTCCTCCTTTAATTTTTCATTTTCTATCTTCTATCTTGTCTATATTTTATACTTAAGGAAGTCTTCTTTCTGTAACATATCTTACACTATAAAAAATTTTTATAATAATTCTTATAAAATATTAACATCTTTTTGTGAGATATTGATAAGATCTTTATTTCTTTTTGAAACGGATTTCGCAGAGCAGATGGATGCATGGGACGAAGTGACTTTTAATAACACCATACAAATTCACTCAAACGCTTAGTTCGCAGAGAAGTTGAGATGATTTTGCGTTGTGCAGAATTTTTTTGGAGTGAGGTGTGCAACTGCGCACTCCGCAGCGACAAAAAATTTAAAACTAGCAAAAGGGCTCAACTTAATGCGAAATAAGTTGAGCATTGCCGAAAAAGGGAACGAGTTCCAGGCGCCGATTGAATGCGAAATTATTGACAATTAGAGGGCTTTGTGATAATATTATTATGAGGTGTAATATGCTATTCATCGATCAACTAGACCGTATAACAAGTGAATATCCTGACAAAGTAGCCATCGTTGACAAGGAGAAATCCATCACTTTTAGTGAGCTTCGCGCGAGGGCTATTAGTCTTGCAAGTGAGATACATAAAATTCATCCACAAACAAAGCGTCCCATCATGGTTGAGACGGATAGGCTACTTGAGACTATAATCTCTTTCTTCGCTGTTCTTTACAGCGGCAACTTTTACGTGCCCATCGATGCGGCTATGCCTCACGAAAGGATTGAGACTATCAAAAAGCGTCTTGAGAGCACTTTAGGCATTTATCATACGAAGAATATTTTCGAAGATTATGCTCTTCAATATGACTATGACCATGATTATGGCTGTGACGAGGCGGCTCTTGAAGAGATTAGAACTAAGATGATAGACGCTGATCCTGTTTATGTTTTATTCACATCTGGCACAACTGGTGAGCCAAAGGGCGTTGTTATCAGTAATTTCATGCTCGTGGACTTACAAGATTGGCTTCATAAGACGCTTAAGATAAACGAAAACGATAGGCTTGCAAATCAAACGCCACTCTTCTTTGATGCGTCGCTTAAGGAGCTTTGCCTATTTACCAAGACTGGAGCGACTTTATACTTAATGGATCCGAAGGACTTTTTATTTCCAGTTAAGGTGGTCGAATACTTAAACGAAAATAAAATTACGGCGATACTATGGTCGGTGTCGGCGCTTAATATACTTGCAAATTCAAATGTTTTTGATATAGATAAACCAAAGTACTTAAGGCTAGTTACTTTTGCTGGCGAGCAAATGAGCGCGCAAAAGCTAAATATCTGGCGTAAAACTGTAGAGGCTGAGTACTTTAACTTATATGGACCGACTGAGGCGACTTGCGACTGTTGCTATTACAAGGTTGACAGAGACTTTCAAGATGATGAGATCATCCCCATAGGCAAGGCTTGTGAGAATATGGAGGTCATGATACTTAATGGCGATTGTGAAGCTGACGAGGGCGAGCTTGTTATCAGGGGTAGAGGCGTTTCTTATGGCTATTACAATAAGCTTGATCAAACTGAGAAGGCTTTCGTGCAAAATCCACTAAACAAGGCATATAGAGAGATTGTCTACAGGAGCGGCGACTTTGTTAGAAGAAATAAGTTTGGCGAGATAGAATTTTTGGCAAGGAAGGACAATCAGGTCAAGGTCTTTGGCCACAGAATCGAGCTAGACGAGATAGAAAGACAGGTCTACGCCATGGGCATACACGAGGCGAGCGCTGTTTTTGATAAAGAAAATGAAATTATAATTTTGTTTTACTCTGGAAAGGAATTTTCGAGGAAGGAGTTTAAGGACTTTATCCTTGAAAGGCTGCCAAAGTACATGCTTCCATCGAAGTTTGTGCACATGGAGGCCCTTCCTAAGACGCAAAACACTAAGATTGACAAGAAGAGGCTTTTAGAAATTTATGAACGTGGAGAAGTTTAATAGAGTTGTGGAGCTTGAGATTTTAAAATCTTATGAGGGCTCCATCACAAACGATTACATGAATACTTCGCTATATGAAGCCAATATAGCTAGGCTCTACTACATAAAAGGTGAAGCGAATTTCTATGTTTTGATAAAAAGAGAAGGCTATTACAAACTTTATTATTATATAAACGATATCAATGAAAAATTTGATGCGCAAGGCACTTTTGTGAGTGAAGTCGTTTCTAAAGAAATGGATGAGACGCTTGAAAATATGGGCTTTGAGCTATATAAGACAAGAGTGAGACTGCGCTTAAATCATAAAGAGCCTTATGAATCAAGCCGCGTGAACTACATCGACGACGCTGAATTTATTTATGAGGCGCTCCAAAGCTTTGACGAGTACTCAGGTGAAAGACTTAGTTTGGAAGAGGTCAAGGAGCGCATAGCGAAAAAACTTTTCATAGGCATTGATGGCGCTGGCTTTATCGAGTTTAGCACGGATGCGTTTAAAGATGCCATCGAGCACTTCTACATAGACCCAGCTAAGAGGGGCGAGGGACTTGGCAGCGAGATCTTACGCCATTATCTTGGATGCGTTTCTAAGAAAAAACGTGTCAATGTGTGGACAGATGAAGGCTCGAGAGCGATAAAACTATACCATAAACATGGATTTAAAGAGGACGGACTTAAGTCCTACGTATATATTTGGAGGGAAGACCAATGAAAGAAAAAATAAAAGAAATCATCGAAGACGTCACTGGCGAAGCGGTTGAGGACACAACTGAAATCATCGAAGAGGGCATACTTGACTCCTTCGACATAGTGACTTTAGTCATAGAATTAAACGACGCTTTTGGCGTTAAAATACAAGTTTCCGAGCTATTGCCAGAAAATTTCGCAAACGTTTTAGCGATAGAGAAACTAATTAAATCATTGCAATGAGTTTTACAAGTTTATCATTCATAGTATTCTTACTATGTTCCTTTATTGTGTTTAAGATTGCTAAGTACAAGTGGCAGGCGCTTTTACTCATCTCTTTAGCTTATTATGCAAGCTTCAGTGTAAAGGCCTTTGTCTACTTAATCTTTGTAATTTTAAGCACTTATTTTTCTGCCATTTATCTAGAAAAGCATAAGAATAAGCTCGTCTTGACCCTTGCGCTCATCTTGAATTTTGGCATGCTAAGCCTAGTTAAGTTCACTAGGGTCAATATCTTCGAGAACTTCATTCCTCTTGGCATTTCATTCTACACATTCATGGCGACTGGCTACATGATCGACGTTTATAGAGGCAAGTACGAAGCGCAAAAAAACATTTTCAAGTACTCGCTCTTCGTTTCATTCTTCCCGCAAATGATGCAAGGACCTATTTCGCGCTACGATGATATTTCCCAAGGTCTTTACTATGATGATAGCAGTGCCACAGATATTTCATATGGCCTTATGCTAATACTTTACGGCTTCTTTAAGAAGCTTGTCATTGCCGATAGGGCAGCGGTTTTTGTGAACAAAGTTTTTACTGAGCCAGATTTATATTCGGGCATCTTCGTTTTTATTGCAATTATATTTTATTCAATTCAAATTTACTGTGACTTCTCAGGCGGCATCGACGTCGCAAGAGGCGCGGCCTATTTATTTGGCGTGAAGCTTGACCGAAACTTCAAAAGGCCATTCTTCGCGACAAGCCTTGCAGACTTTTGGAGACGCTGGCACACAAGCCTTGGCTCGTGGATGAAGGACTACGTTTTCTACAGCCTATCCTTGTCAAAGGCTTTCGTCTTTATCAACAAACAGTCAAGAAAGCACCTTGGCCGCAAATTTGGTAAGTACCTAACACTAAGTATAGCAAGCTTTGTTGTTTACTTTATCATAGGTATATGGCATGGCGCTGGTCTAAACTTTTTGGCCTTCGGTCTATATAACGGTACTATAATCAGTTTGGGCCTTATCTTTGAAGATAGAAATAAAGCCTTCAGAGAAAAAATCGGCTTAAAAGATACATCACTTACTTATAGAGTCTTAAAAATATGCTCAACGCTACTCATAGTCTTTATAGGCAGGTACTTTACAAGATCAGCTGGATTAAGAACAGCCCTTCACATGATGAAGAAAACCCTTGTCGATAGGAGCTTCAGATACGCAGCGACTGGCCTAAGCAGGCTTGATTACGCCGTTATACTTATCTCGCTTATCCTTGTCTTCATCGTTTCACTCGCTGAAGAAAAGGAAATCGATGTGAAAGAAAAAGTTCTTAAGCTAAAACCAATCTATTTATTCACAGGACTACTTATATTTATGGCCTTCGTCGCATACTTCGGCGTATTTGCGAGCGGCTTTACAAAGGTAGACTTTATTTATAGAAATTATTAGGTGATTATATGAAAGAGAAAAAATTCATCAGAATATTTTTTGCGTGCATCTTAATTCTTGCTCTAGTCGTAGCCATCTTAAATGTAGTGGCTGACCCATTCAACGTCTTTGGCGATAGATTTACTAAGTGGTATACTTATGATTTTACACAAAACCCAAGGACAGCCAAGATTGAGTACATCAAGGGAAAAGATTATAAGAACTTCATCTTGGGCGCAAGTGGCGCCTCATCCATTCCCACAGAGGAGCTTGAGAAATACACTGGCAAAAAGTATTTTAACCTCTTCTCTTATGGCGCGGACCTTTATGTTGTTGAGAAGAATTTAGATTATATTTTGAAAAATTATGAGGTGGAGTCAGTAATACTGCCACTTTCGATACCATCGGCGCTTAGGTACAACGGCGAGAGGACTTCACTAAACTACTACATGAATCCGGATGTTTCTGGCGAGAGCAAAATTTTGTTTTATTTGAGATATCTTTTTGCCAATCCGAGAAATGCGATTGAAAAATTTAGGGCAATGGGAAAGAGATCGCTTGTTCAAGAGAGCTTCGACGTCTTTAGCCTTGACGGTTCTTACGACAAGAGCCAAAGGGACATCGAGTACATCGGTAGCGAGGACGATTACAAGGCAGAGAAAGGCTTTAATAAGGACTACACTAAGCTTGAGATGGCACACGCAAACGACGCGCTTGAAGCAATTCGCCGCATGAAAAAGGCCTGCGATGATGCTGGAGTAGAGCTTACCATGCTTTTATGCCCTATGTATAAGGACGAGACTGCTCGCTATGACAAGGCCGAGGTAGAGAGCTACTACAAGGGGCTCGCTGAGGTCAGCCCTTTCTGGGACTTCACAGGAACTGAGTATGAGAACGATCCGAGATTTTTCTACGACCCAGCTCACTTCAGAAACGCCCTTGGCAAGATGATGCTCGAGACTATTTACGCTGGTCGTAAGGACTTTGGCCGCTACGTAGACAAGGCCGAGGCGCCGCTATATACAGAGGCAAAGCCCGATGCGAGAGAGTTTTACATCTTCGAGCTGCATCACATAGACGAGGACCCCAAAAATCCTTACATCATCACAAAAGAAAAGTTCGAGAGCGTTTTAAAATATTTAAAAGAAAATAATATCGAAACAGTTTCATTTAAGGATATATATGACTATGTTAATGGCGATGCGGATCTACCAGAAAAGTTTTGCGTATTAACCTTTGACGATGGCTACAGATCAAATTATACCGAAGCCTTTCCATTATTAAAGAAATATGGCGCAAAGGCGACAATATTCCCAGTTGGCAAGACCATGGGATTAAATAAATATCCGGATACAGATAAAGATATCTACGAGCACTTCAGCGCGGCCGAAGCTAAGGAGATGGCTGGCGTGATTGAGTTTGGCTCACACACATACTGGATGCACCAAGCTTATCCAGATGATAAATACACGTTCAGAAGGACTGCTAAGAGGCTTCCGGGCGAGAGCGAAGAGACTTACGTCAAAGCCTTTAAAGAGGACTCTGCCAAGTTCAAGGCGCTTTACAAGGACTTTGCGGACGGTGAGCCACTTGTCTTTGCTTATCCAGAGGGCGACTTCGACGGCCTAAGCGAGCTTATCGCTGAAGAAGAGGGCTACAAGGTCACTTTAGGCGTTAAGCCTGGCAAAAATTACATCGTAAAGGGACTTCCTGAAACGCTTAAAAAGCTTAAGAGAATCAATATAGATGAAAAGACCGATATCAGTGAATATGAGTAAAAGATTTAGGCTAATGGAAGTCACTTCGCCAAATGACATTAGCAAAGTAAATTTAGCTGAGAGGGTAATTTTCAAATTGCCAATGGCCTTGCATAAGGAAAGTGATTTTCTAAAGCACTTAGATTTACCAAACAAGGCAAAACTAGATGAGATCAGCAGCGCAGAAGACAAACTTCGCTTTATAAAGACGAGAGGCCTGGTCAATATACTTTTTTCGCTAGACAATAGCGGCGCGGTACCCATATGGAAGCTAAATAGCTATGGCAAGCCATATATCAATGGCTGGGACAAAGACTTTAGCATCTCACATACTAGAGACATTTCAGTCGTGGCAGTCGCAAGTGAAGCGATAGGCATTGACATAGAAGATATAGGGCGCGATATAGACTTAGAAAAGTTTAAAAGAACAGGCTTTTTGAACTTCGATGAGTACGCTTATGAGAGTAAGGAAGAATTTCTATTGCGCTTCACAGCCCTTGAAGCCTATCTAAAATACCTTGGTAAAGGCTTTCATAAAGACGCGAGAAACATTAGCGTAAGGAAAGATAATGATGGCATAGTGATTGATGATGGCAAATTAATCAAAGCAGAAACGATTAGGGATGGTGGCTATACCATTAGCATAGTTATGTGAAAACCCCTCGAAATCGATGGGATTAAATAAAAAAGAGGAAAAATTATGGACAGAGAAAAAGTAAAATCATTATTTGATAAATACACAAAAAAGTTACGCATAGTGCCTGAGTGGGACATAAGGCTTGAATTTGTTGAAGATCCCGACTGGAAGAAGACGGGCGATTTTAAGATAGACCCGACAGACAAAAAGGCGGTGCTTATGCTAAACGCAGTAAATCCAAAGGACGAGAACATCGAAGAAACCATAGTTCATGAGCTAATGCATATAAAAATGTATCCACTCGATCAAGTTTGTGAATCGATGATTATAAATATGTTCGACGAAGGCAGTAAGGCGCAAAAATTTGCTTATCAAGAGTTTTTCACGACACTTGAAGTGACAGTGGAGGAGCTCGCAAAGTGCTTTTTGTACGAGTTTGGAGAGAACAAAGAGCTTTCATACGGAAGGATGAGTAAGATCAAGTCCTTCAATGAGCTTTATGATGGATTAAATAGTATTGAATAAATAAATTAGCTCTTTACTTATTAAGTAGAGAGCTTTTCTTGTGGGTTGACCACAATAAAACCCCCAGCTATGCTGGGGGTATAAGTAGCTTTAGCTTCAAGTAAAAACTCCTTTCATGATATAATAAAAATAGTC
>OBRT01000150.1_pt1 | contig 22629 bp, 23 predicted proteins | sample 1494891 | NCBI WGS metagenome assembly OBRT01 (sample SAMEA3360688, study PRJEB22359) | human gut metagenome | biome: ENVO:urban biome; feature: ENVO:human-associated habitat; material: ENVO:feces | place: Bangladesh | collected 2011 | reverse complement strand
GTTTAGAACCTAATAATATCGTAGTTTTATGCGATTTATGCAAAGTTTAAGATTCAAGCAATGAATTTCACCCTTTTTATTTCTAACTAAAAAAGTTAAAATACTGGTTTCCAGTTACTTACAAACGTAATAATATCTACGTATATTTATACACTTTAGAATATTAAACCCTCTATTTATATTTATATTTATAAATATGAATAAATAAAAATCATATTAAGTTTTCAATATTTATGATTTTAAATATTAAATTCCATTTCGGTTTACATATTTAAATAACTAAACTTTCAAATCATAAACCTTACTAAATGTTAACGCTAAATTTTAGAAAATCTAAAATGCTCTATTTTTCTGTTTTTCTCGTTCTCGCAGACGAGTCCGAATCTACTCTTAAATTCGAGAGTTTTGAACCATCTAAAATTAAGAAAAGATACGTAACATACTGATTTTCTGCTATTTACGCAAGAAATGTCCCTTCAAGATAAAGCAAGAATATAGCTCAGAAAAGTGCAAAAATAAGTAAAATATAGGCAAAATTCCTCCTTTGAAACCATTTTCAAGCCTATAAAATCCCCATAAACAGACTAAAACTTCCCAAATTTACATTTTTCAAGCCCTCTCTCTCGACAATTGGGAAAGAGACAGCCTCAATGGTCTTGAGATAAACAAGTAAAAAACCCCTCATCCCACCCTACCAGATCTGGGTAAAAAAAACAAAAAAGAGGTGATTCCTTATCGGATCACCTCTTCAATATGCTGTCAGAAAACGAGGAAAAAACAATCACCCACCCTTCATAAACTGAAAACTCAGCTCAGAAAACATGGTTCAGGAGCAGGCTCATTTCTCAGAAAAGCCTCCTCAAAAATGAAGAATTTGAGAGCTTCCACATCATTAGTGAAGAATGAAGAAAATCAATTCTTTCATGAGTTCACCAGCCGAAGTATTCGGATTGCTGATACCTTTGCTCTTTGCATCCACCTCTCTAAATTTATCGATAATCTGCATTACCTTCACTCCATTATAGTTTCTCATTCCTGTGATATAATCACGCACAGCCCAAGTTGACTTCAAATCCAGGAATAATGAAAGCGCTTTTTCATCCTGTTTATTGGGTGCATAATAAGCCAGCATCAGATTTTGGAAATAAGAAAAGAGCATCGGGAGTAAAGCAAAGAGCGAACCACTCTTCGGATTGCTGTCAAAATAGTTGATAATTTGATTTGCTTTGAAAACATCAAGGTTTACAATCGCATTTCTCAATTCGAAGGCATTAAAATCCTTGCTCACACCAATCACCTTTTCCACCTGTTCCGGAGTCACTCTCCTATCATTCTCAGGAAGAGAAATCAGAAGCTTGTCGAGTTCAGAAGTCAGTCGATGCAAATCAGCACCGATGTGATCAGCCACCATCTGGGTGGCCTTCGGTTCGATGGTTGCCTTCTGCTGTTTCATATAAGTTTCTATAAAACCAGGCAATTGATAGTCTTTGAGTTTTTTTCCTTCAAAGACCACACCAATCTGTTCGGCGCGCGGAACCAACTTTTTTCTTCGATCAATACTTCCGTTTTTGTAGCTCATCACAAAGATGGTTGATTTTACAGGATTTTCGAAGTACTTCTCGATTGCATCAAAATTCTTCAAATTTTGAGCTTCTTTCAAAATCACCACCCGATGCTCAGCCATCATAGGATACCCTTTGCACTGATCAACAACTTGCGAAGCTGTCGTGTCTGCTCCAAAAAGAATCACTTGATTGAAGTCTTTTTCTTCCGGCTGAAGCACATTTTCTGTGATATAATCACACAGTTTATCTATATAAAAAGACTCATCTCCCATCAGGATATAGACGGGAAAATAGATTTGAGCCTTAAGATCTTTCATGATCGACTCGTAACTATTTGCTTGTTTTTTTTCTGCCATTCCGATATTTTTTGTATCTTTGCAATGCCTTTTTCGCAGATTGCGGAGCAAAGCATAAGCTATTATTAATTGCATACAAAGGTACAAAATAATTTTGAAACTATATATAATAAGGTATAGGAAATCTTTCCTTAATATATAATAAGGTATATATATAATAAGGTATAGGAATTCTTTTCTATATATATAATAAGGTATAAGGAGCATTTCCTCAAAAAGAAAGATAGACATGACAAGATTGAATCTTCCCCCATTTGAAATCAAGTTGCGCGGCACCAAAGCGCAACCTCAGATATTCGATATTCTGAGAAAAAAATATATTGCGCTCACTCCAGAAGAATGGGTGCGGCAGCATTTCGTCCACTTTCTGGTAGAACACAAGGGCTATCCTGCAGCACTCATGGCAAATGAAATCCAACTGAAAGTGGGTGAAAAAACACTTCGGGCAGACAGTGTACTCTACTCCAGAGACCTGAAACCAAGAATGATTATAGAATACAAAGCTCCTCATATTCCCATCACACAAAAAGTATTCGACCAGATTTCCATATATAATATGCTCCTCCATGTTGATTACTTAGTGGTAAGTAATGGGCTGCAACACTATATTTGCAAAATGGATTATAACGATAAAAAATATTTATTCTTAGAGGATATTCCGGATTACGAAGAATTATTGACAGAATAAAAAGAGAGAAGGGAGAAAAAATCCCAGAACTTTATAGAAAATCGTTCCGTAATCCTCCCCTTTTAACCCCTTCATTTTTTGAGAATTTCCGGGCAACTGGCCAGCTGATTTGAAATTCGAGAAATATGAGCGGGTTATTTTTTTATAAAAAGTTCGATTTATTTTTGTACTCTCCACAAATTACATTATCTTTGCAGAGTTTATTTGGATTAAAACATTATCTCAGACTAAAGGGATTGAAATATCATCTCAGACTAAAGGGTTTGAAATATGATCTCAGCCTAACGAGATTGAAACGTAATCTTTATTAATATGGTAAATCAAAACATGAAAATAGCTGTGGCAGGAACGGGCTATGTTGGACTTAGCCTTGCCACTTTGCTCAGCCAGCACCATCAGGTAACAGCCGTGGATGTGGTGGCTGAGAAAGTTGAACTTATCAACAACCGAAAGTCGCCAATTCAAGACGAATATATAGAAAGGTATTTGGCAGAAAAACCACTCCAGCTAAAGGCCACGACCAATGCAGCAGAAGCCTATAAAGACGCAGACTTCGTCATCATTGCAACTCCAACAAATTACGACCCTGTAAAAAATTACTTCGACACGACCCATGTTGAGGAAGTCATCGAGCTGGTGATGCAGGTGAATCCAAACGCCATCATGGTGATCAAAAGCACGATTCCTGTGGGCTATACTGAGAATGTCAGACAGAAATACGGCTGTGACAATATCATTTTTGCACCGGAATTTCTCCGTGAGAGCAAGGCGCTCTACGACAATCTCTACCCCAGCAGAATCATCGTAGGCCGTCCGGAAAGCGACGAGCGCCTCGACAAGGCTGCCCATATTTTTGCTGAACTGTTGCAGGAAGGAGCCATCAAGGAGAATATTGACACCCTGTTTATGGGACTGACCGAGGCTGAGGCCGTGAAGCTCTTTGCCAACACCTACCTCGCCTTGCGTGTAAGCTATTTCAACGAACTGGACACTTATGCAGAAATGAAAGGACTCGACTCCAAAGCCATTATCGATGGTGTAGGACTCGATCCACGCATCGGAACTTTCTATAATAATCCTTCGTTCGGATACGGAGGTTATTGCCTCCCGAAAGACACCAAGCAGTTGCTCGCCAACTATGCTGACGTTCCGGAGAACCTGATTCAGGCCATCGTGGAAAGTAACAGAACCCGAAAGGATTTCATTGCCGACCGTGTGCTCAACAAGGCTGGTTATTATGACTATGCCTACCAAAATAATTATTGTGCAGAGGAAGAGAAAGCCTGCACCATCGGAGTCTATCGCCTGACAATGAAGAGCAATAGCGACAATTTCCGCCAGAGCAGCATTCAGGGTGTGATGAAACGCATCAAGGCAAAGGGCGCACAGGTCATCATCTACGAACCTACGCTGAAGGACGGATCCACATTCTTTGGCAGTTTGGTGGTCAATGATCTCGAAAAATTTAAGAAGTTGAGCCAGGCCATCATTGCCAACCGTTACGACAAATGCCTGGACGATGTAGAGGACAAAGTTTACACTCGAGACATTTTCAGAAGAGATTAAAATCCTTTGAAAAACTCAAGGGAAAAAACTCCTGAAAAACAGGGAATCGCCTTTGAATGTCTCAAGGGAAAAAACTCCTGAAAGCAGGAAATCGCCTTAAAAAAGACTCAAGGAAGAACCTCCTGAAAAGCAGGAAATCGCCTTTAAAAAGACTCAAGGAAGAACCTCCTGAAAGCAGGAAATCGCCTTTAAAAAGACTCAAGGAAGAAACTCCTGAAAAGCAGGGAATCTTCTAAAAATAACGAAAGATAAAATAATAAAGAAATAACAAATAATAAACTAAATAAGAAAAATGGCAAAATTAGTAATTAATTCCTATGAGGAATTTGCATCTCACCTCGGACAGAAGTTGGGTGAGTCAGAATGGTTGCAGGTAGATCAGGATCGTATCAACAAGTTTGCAGACGCTACACTCGATCCACAGTGGATTCACGTTGACGTAGAGCGTGCCAAGGTAGAGAGCCCTTACCACAGCACAATCGCTCACGGTTATCTTACCCTGTCATTGCTCCCTTACATGTGGCAGCAGATTATCGAAGTGAACAACCTGAAAATGATGGTAAACTACGGTATGGACGAGATGCGTTTCGGTCAGCCAGTCATCACCGGTTCCCGTGTTCGCCTCGTAGCTACCTTGCATGAGATTGCCAATCTCCGTGGCATTTGCAAGACCAGCATCAAGTTTGACATCGAGATAGAAGGTCAGCGCAAGCCAGCACTTTCTGGCATCGCAACCTTCCTCTACTACTTCCAGTAATCACTCCCCAAAGAGAAGAATATGGCAGCAGGAAAATGGATTGGCGGCTTTCTCGGTTTCATGACAGGCGGTCCGCTCGGAGCACTTGCAGGCTTTGCCCTTGGCGCCCTTTTCGACAAGGGTCTTGACAGTGTAAACGAGGACAGCAGCAATCAGCAGGCGTACGCCCACTCCAACAGGAGCTATGAGGGTCAGCGCAACAGTTTTATGTTTTCGCTGCTCGTACTTGCCTCCTACATCATCAAGGCCGACGGCAGGGTGATGCATTCAGAAATGGAGTTGGTGCGCCGGTTTCTGAGTCAGAATTTCGGAGAACAGGCTAAGCAGCAGGGTGAAGAAATCCTGCTCAAGCTTTTCGAGCAGCAGAAGCGCCTGGGTATGGTCGAATATCGTACGGTGATACAGGACAGTTGTCATCAGATACGTGCCAACATGGCTTATGAGCAGCGCCTTCAGTTGCTCAATTTCCTGGTCATGATAGCGCAGGCCGATGCTGTAGTAAGTCCAGAAGAGATTGCAGCCCTCAAGGAAGTGGCCATCCACATGGGACTCTCCGTAGAAGATGTCATTCAGATGCTCAATCTACGCAGCGGTTCCTCAGCCACCAGCAGTCTCGACGATGCTTACAAGGTGTTAGGAATTGCCCCTTCAGCTACTAATGATGAAGTGAAAGCAGCTTATCGCAAGATGGCGCTCAAACATCATCCAGACAAGGTTGCTGCCCTGGGCGAAGACGTGCGCAAAGCTGCCGAGAAGAAATTCCAGGAAATCAACGATGCTAAGGAGAAAATCTTCAAAGCAAGGGGATTATAATGAATTACATTCTTCATTGAATTACACAGAGGAGGCTGACTAAAATCTGTTACTTCTGTGTTATTCGATGAAGAATAAAATATCGGATAAACAAATATCGGATAAACACAAAAAGCTCGCCAGATTATTCTGACGAGCTTTTTATTTATCTTTTCCGCAGTTTTTTCCGAAGGACCTAATCTGTATATTCCAAAGAATATAATCAGTCATTCCGAAGGATCTATTCTGCAGAGGTTTTCAGCCGGGATTTATTCTGCATCCTCAGACTTCTTCTTGCGAATAGTGCGCTTGCGCTTTGGTTTCTCCTCTGCTACAGGATTGTCGATTTTAACACCAGCCAATTCTGGGTCGATGAGGATACGGCCGCAGTACTCACAAGGAATAATCTTCTTATGCATCTTGATGTCCAACTGGCGCTGAGGTGGGATCTTGTTGAAGCAACCGCCACAGGCATCGCGCTGTACATATACAATACCCAAACCGTTGCGGGCACCCTTGCGGATACGCTTGAAGCTGGCAAGCAGACGTGGCTCGATCTTCTTCTCCAGTTCAGCAGCTTTTTCCTTCAGGTTCTCCTCTTCCTCACGAGTTTCCTCCATAATTCCGTCGAGCTCAGCACGCTTCTCAACCAAACCTCTTTCGCGGTCCTGCTTCTGTGCCAAAGCATGATCCAGGTCAGCCTGCTTTTCGCGGATTTTCTGTTCACCCTCACGGATCTTCTTGTTGCAAAGCTGGATTTCCAACTCCTGGAACTCGATTTCCTTGCTCAAAGTATCATACTCACGGTTGTTGCTAACAGTTTCCAACTGAGCCTGATAGCGCTCTACACTTGCCTGAGCGTCCATGATCTCAGCATGCTTCTGAGACAAAGCTCTGTCAAACTGGTGGATTTCGCGATCAATGTTCTCGATACGAGTTGCAAGACCGGCGATTTCATCTTCCAAGTCCTGAACTTCCAGTGGAAGCTCACCACGCAACGCACGTTTCTCATCGATAGAAGACAAGGTGGTCTGAAGCTGATAGAGAGTCTTCAACTTCTCTTCCACTGTCAAATCTGTAGGATCTTTCTTTGCCATATTATTAATATTTAAAAAATTATTTTTATTCTTCTTTATTTTCTTACAAAATTTCCCTTCTGCCCTCAAAAGGACAAAGAGGAAGGGAAAACTATCCCCCAATTAGAACCCACGAAAAATTTCTCATTTCTAATTTCTAATTTCTCATTTTATCCCCCCTTACAGGTAAATGATCGGATTGGTATTGATTTCCGAGATTTCACACTTCACTCCAGGGCATTTTTCCGTGATAATGCTGCGGAAGATTTCGCTCGTAAACTGTTCGCTCTGATAGTGACCGATGACGCAGATTTGGATTTCCTGCTCATGGCCGAAGAACTCATGATAGTGCATTTCGCCCGTAATGAAAGCATCAGCACCAGCCGCGATGGCAGCATCCAGCAGGAAAGAACCTGCCCCGCCACAAAGCGCCACCTTTCTGATAGGCCTGCGCAGCAACTGGTTGCACTGCACACATTCCGCCTGAAAACGCTCCCTGAGCATCAGCACCAGGTCGTCGGCAGCTATTCCGTCTGCATGCAACGTATCAGCCTCGTCAGTTATTTCGCCTATCACTCCTTCGCCGCCTTTCACACCGTCAATCTCCTTCTCACCTCCGAAGAAACGCAGGTTGCGAAGTCCGAGTTTCTCAGCTATTTTGAAGTTGACACCACCCTTCGCCGCATCCATATTCGTATGCATGGATACGATGGTAATATCGTTCTTGATAGCCTTCCTCACGGTGCGCTGCACATAGTTTTCGTCTGAAATTCTCGCCAGTTTGCGGAAAATCAGCGGATGATGGCTCACGATGAGGTTACAGCCCTTTCGGATGGCCTCATCTACGACGGCCTCAGTCACGTCAAGACACAACAATGCCCCTGACACTTCTACCGCCTCTGTCAATCCAACTTGCAGGCCGGCATTATCGTATCCTTCCTGCAAGGGCAGAGGCGCGTAATGTTCAAGGGCATCAACTACCTGATATATTTTCACGCTCTTAAAATATTTTATTTTCATGCACTTTCATCGTCTTTTCATGTCCTATCAGACATCCCGATTAGAGTGCAAAACTATGCTTTAGAATGCAAAGTTACGCATTTATTCGCAAAAATATCACGAACACTCCTTTTGTTTAATATAATTTAATACTTTCCGATAAAATTATCCGAATACTCTTCGCCCAATTCACATTTTTTCCTTATTTTTGCAACCAAATTGTTTTTAAAAAATCAGAACGCTTATGTATCACTCAACTTTACCTTTCGAATTCGTACTTCCTGCCGAATGGGAACGTCAGAGCGGCATTATGCTCACTTGGCCTCACGCTGAAACAGACTGGAAACCCTATCTGCGACAGATAACAGATACTTATCTGGAACTGGCTGATATCATTACCCGATATGAACACCTCCTCGTGGCTACTCCTATCTTGGAGAGCACCAGGTCGATGCTTGCCAAAAGACTGTCGGCCGACCAAATGAACCGTGTCCACCTCTTTGAAATCGACAGCAATGATACATGGGCACGAGATCATGGTCCGATCACTCTGGTGTGCAAGTCGCAGAACTCAGGCTACATGATGCCTTTCACCCTCCTCGACTTCAAGTTTAATGGATGGGGAGAAAAGTTCCGTTGGGAGAAAGACAATGCCATCACGCAAAACCTGTATTATCAGGGAGCTTTCCAGAACTGTGCGGTCAACAACCATCAGGGATTTGTGCTCGAAGGCGGCAGCATCGAGAGCGACGGCAAGGGCACCATCTTCACCACCTCCCAGTGCCTTCTGGCGCCTCATCGCAACCAGCCGTTCAATCGTGAGCAGTTGGAAAAGCTCCTGAAGAATTTCTTCCAGGCGCAGCACATCGTCTGGCTCGACCATGGCAATCTGATCGGCGATGACACCGACGGCCATATAGACACCATCGTGAGAGTAGCTCCCCACGACACCTTATTATATGTAGGGTGCGACAATCCTGAGGATGAACAATATGAGGATTTCCAGGCACTCGAAGCCCAACTCAAGAAGCTCTTCACCTTCGAAGGCTATCCTTACCGACTACTAAAATTGCCAATGCCGGACGCAATCTATGATGATGGCGACCGTCTGCCGGCTACCTACGCCAACTTCCTCATCCTGAATGGAGCCGTGATTTACCCTACCTACAACCAGCCAGCGAAAGACGAGGAAGCTAAAAAGCAGATTCAACTCGCCTTCCCAGACAGAGAAATCATCGGTGTAGATTCGCTCACCATCGTCCGCCAGCATGGAAGTATCCATTGCCTCACCATGCAGTTGCCAGAAGGAGTTATCAGAATGCAGGCACCAGCCCAATTCTAAAATGGTTTACAACGACTTTCATCTATTAAGATGTATTTTGTTAAAGACCAAGAAATTTAGCTGGATTATAGGCTTTTAGAAAGAGGAAAATCCTGGAAGGGAGAAGAAAGGATTTTCGGAAGAAAAAGAGAAGAAAGAATTTTCAGAAAAATCTCGAAAGAAGAAAAAGAAGAAAGGATTTTCGGAAGAAAAAAAGAAAAGAATAAGAAAAAAATGAAACTCGGATTTTTACAGTTACATATTACGGCAGATATTGCCGACAACAAGAGCCGCCTGGCAGAAGGCATTATTGACCTTGCCCACCGCGGCGCAGAACTCATCGTATTACAGGAATTGCACAATACGCTTTATTTCTGTCAGGTAGAAGATGTGGATAATTTCGATCTGGCTGAAACGATTCCTGGTCCCTCCACCGATTTCTACGGCAAATTGGCCAAAGACCTCGGCGTAGTCATCGTCACCTCCCTTTTCGAGCGACGCGCACCAGGACTTTACCACAATACGGCAGTAGTGATTGAGAAGGATGGAACCATCGCTGGCAAATACCGCAAGATGCACATTCCAGACGACCCAGCCTACTATGAGAAGTTCTACTTCACTCCTGGCGACCTCGGTTTCCAGCCTATTCAGACTTCCGTGGGCAAGCTCGGCGTGCTCGTCTGCTGGGACCAATGGTATCCAGAAGCAGCCCGTCTGATGGCTCTTCAGGGAGCAGAAATCCTCATCTATCCTACTGCCATCGGCTACGCCAAGTATGATACGGAGGATGAACAGCAGCGCCAGCGTGAAGCATGGACCACTGTGATGAGGGGCCACGCAGTTGCCAACGGCTTGCCAGTAGTAGCCGTCAATCGTGTTGGTTATGAACCAGATCCAAGCGAGCAGACAGGCGGAATCCAGTTCTGGGGCAGCAGTTTCATTGCCGGTCCTCAGGGCGAGCTTCTTTACCGTGCCAGCGACAATGAAGAAGAAAGCATCGTGGCAGAAATCGACATCAAGCACAGTGAGGATGTGCGCCGCTGGTGGCCATTCCTCCGCGACCGTCGCATCGAGAACTACGGAGATATCACCAGGCGATTCATTGATTAAACCGTTTTTTGCCGGAAATTCCGATAGAATATCGGGATTCCGGCATACATATATATAAGGTATAGTTTTTCAGGATAAATGGAGAATTTGGAAGTGATGGTGGTACTTTTCATCATCGTAATTTTAGGTTACGTCGCCTGCAAGTTAGGATATATGGGCGACAAGTTTGACAAGAAGTTATCCAGCATGGTGGTAGATATCACCTGCCCTCTGCTGGTGCTCTCGTCTGTAATGGGCGATGAGCTGCCCGACCGCACGCTCATCCTCCCGCTTTTGGGCGTAGGTTTCCTTACCTACATCCTTTTGCTTGTATTCGGTTTCGGGGTGCCCCGTCTCATCACACGCAATCATGATGATCAGGGCATGATTGGCTTTGCCCTGATGTTTGCCAACGTAGGATTCATCGGCTACCCTATCGTGTCGAGCATTTTCGGTCCGAAGGCCATTTTCTATGCAGCCCTGCTCAACATGCCGAACACATTCTTTATCTTTACAGCAGGCGTCATGCTCATCAAGGGCGAGTACAGCATTAAGCAGTTCAATCCTAAGGTACTGTTTTCTCCGGCCCTTCTTGCTGCCTTCGGGGCTGCTCTCCTGGTAGCCTTCGGGGTTCATACTCCTGATATCATTGCACGTCCAGTAACGATGGTGGGCAATGTTACGGTTCCGGCGGCTCTGATGATTATCGGTTCCTCGATGGCCAAATTGCCGTTGAAGGAGATTATCGGCAGTCCGAAGGTATATCTTTCCTCGCTTCTGCGTCTTGTGGCAGTGCCTCTGAGCATCTATTTTCTGTTCAAAGTATGTGGGGTAAGCGATCAGGTCAACAACATCAATACGGTGGTCATTGCGATGCCTGTAGCGAGTTTCGGCACGATGTTCTGTCTGAAATACGGCCGCAATCCATCTCTCATCACCGAAATGACGTTCATCACCACGGTGGGCAGTATCATCACCATCCCGCTCATCACTCTCCTCTTTTCGAAATAAAAGAATCCCCTGATGTAACAGAAAGCATCAGGGGATTTTTATTTACGCAATGACACCTTATTTTACACATTAAACGAAAAAACTCCTTCATTTTTTCGTTATTCCCCGATTTTTGCTTTATCTTTGCAGCTATAATCCTTTACCAATCATATAAACAGAAATGAAGATTAACAACATAACGAAAAAAAGCCTGCTCCTCATCTCACTGGCGATGGTCAGCACTACTTACCAGACACAAGCTGCACCGATTGAACATATCGGCGACAGATACATCATGCATCTACCGGAAATGGAACTCACCGGCGAAGAATCACTCCTCGACGTACTTATGATGTGCCCGGAAGTTATCTCGCTCGACGGCAACAACATCATCGGCGGAGATCCCTTCGCCAACCTCTACGGCAAGTTCGTCATCCGTATTGACAACCAGGAATACGGACTCGATTACGCCACCTTCCTCCACCATTTCAAGGCTCGGGAGATAGAAACCATCAAGGTGTGCCAGAACGCTGAAGTGATGAAGGGATGCAGCAGTCTAAAGAAAGTCATCGACATCACACTACGCAAGAAAGAGAACGGAACCACCGGCAGATGGGGACTCTTTGCTGATACCTACGGCGGCGCAAAAGGCATCGTCAGCGTCATCAGCCAGCAGGATAAACTCCGTGTGCTCAGTCATGTAGAAGGCAACTTCCAGCGCACCTCCAGCAGCGATAAGGACGCCTACCAGGGCATTTCAGGCACCACCGTGAACCACTACTCCCACGAGGGTGCCAAGCTCAATCTGCTCTGGACGCCTACCGCGAAGGATGTGCTCGAAATAGATGCGATGCAGACCTATACCCGCAACCATTTCACCCACACCCCAGCCGATTACGTGCGCGCCTATCATCTGCAGGCCGACTATACCCGCACGCTCGCCGACAACGGCTCCAGCATCCTCTTCACCCTGGGTGCCGAGCATATCAGCGACAACGGCCGCACACAGGAAGAAGCCCAAACATCGCCTTACCAGAACCACTCCACCTACCCCTTCATGGTGGTAGAATACGCCACTCCGGTCATCACCTCCAATCTCTGGATTACGGCAGGTTTCGAGGGCGGTCTCTCCATCGAGAAGAACTGCGTTGCCGGCTACATCAACCATTCCAACTACCAGGATTTCTATGCCCAGCTGGATTACAACATCGGCAAGTGGGGATTCATGGCAGGCGACCGCTTCCGCATCATCAACTTCCGACCTAAGCAGATAGCGCCCGAAGAGCACTGGAAGCATACCACCCGCAACCATATCTACTCGGCAAGTGCCTATTACACCTTCACGCCGGGACATACCCTGCAGGTCACCTACTGCCGCCGCACCTTCAATCCTGAGTTCGGCGATTTCATAACCACAGGCGATATGGAGGGTGCCTGGCAGCCGGTTTATACTGCGGATATCGGCAACAGTATGGCCAACGTGATAGAACTCAAGCATACCTACAGCCGCCCAGCCTTCGTGCTCAGCACCTCGGTAAAGAACATCCACCAGCACCTGCTCAACTCCATCCACGACAATACGCTCGGCATCGGAACCACCGCCTTCTGGCATAAGGGCATCATGCGCCTCACTGCCGGTATCAACTACTTCTGGCAGCGTAGCGAGACCCCTTCTGAGGAAACTCAGCAGCGCGATGCAGATTACAACCATTTTGCTGTATTCAAGCTGGCACCGCAGTTCACGTTAGCCGATGGCTGGCGCCTCACTTCCAACATCATCTGGTGCACGCGCCGCAGCAGCAATGCCTATACCCCGGCTAATCTCTATGCCGAAGTGGGAGTATATAAGAATCTGGGTAAGCATTGGACGCTTGAAGGCCGCTTCCACGACATGGCAAGCCAGCACTTTGGCAACCGCGCCGCCACCATCGGCTGCACCTATTATTTTTAACCCTCTTTTCTCACCTATCGCCAACGGCTTTATTTACGAGAAACAGAGAGGATACAGACTTCCAAAGTGAGAAGACTCTCAGAGAGAGGACTTTCAAGAAAGATTTTTCAATGAAAGAAGAAAGAAAAGAGAAAGAGGACTTTCAAGGAAGATTTTTCAAGAAAGAGAAGAGAAAGAGAGGACTTTCAGGGAAGATGTTTCAAGAAAGAAAAGAGAAGCGAAAGAAAAAAAAGAAAATAGAAAAAAACAAATCCCAATCCTTTGGAATAAATTCCGTGGATTGGGATTTTTATCATGCAGAAGAAATTATAGTTAATTTCAGTAAGTTTTCTAAAGACAACTTGAGAATTTTCTAAATGAACATTAGAAAAACTTGTCAATATCAATGGAGACTCCTATCTGGAAGGTCACACCATCCGTAATCGGACTGTTCAGATAATAAAACTTAGGCTTATAACCGAAGAGATTATCCAGCGCCGCATTTACCTTCACCGCCTTGCCGATGCGCTGCACCAGCGAGAGTTTCCAGAGGGTGTAGGCAGGATATTCCACGGAGATCGTGCCCTTGCTCACATCATAATAGTCCTTGTATTCCACATTCTCCACGCCCGAAAGCACACGCCCCTGCAAACCGATGTTTAGCCCATAGTTGCTGCTTATCTGGCGATCGTAGTCCATGCGCACGTTCAGCGCATGCTCACGGGCAGGAATATACTGGTTGTTGATGGAATTCCCGTTCTTGTCCTTCGCCAGCTGCTCCTTCGTATAAGCATAAGTGATGCGAGCACCCAGACCATTGTTCCATTTCGCCTGTGCCCCTACTTCACCACCACACACGCTGTAGTCGTCCAGATTAGAATAAGGCAGGTAAGGCAGCTTGTCTTCCGCTGTCTTGAAATAAGGAGCCGCCGTAGAAAGCTTGTTCTTCACCTTATTATAATATATAGAGGCCGTATAGTTGTAGTGGCCCTTCGTATATTCGGCCGAGAGATTGAAGTTGTGGCTCACCTCCGATTTCAGATGCTCGTTGCCCTCCACGATCCAGATGCCCGACATATCGAAGTTGTAGTACTTCTCCTTCAGCGTAGGCGCCCTGAATCCCATACCATAGCCGGCACGGATGGCAAGATTGCGCAATGGCTTGTAACAAACGTTCAGCTTCGGCGTGAGATGAGAATCCTTGCCATCGGAGAAATAGTCGTAGCGCAGCGCACCCACCAGTTCCCACTGGTCGTTGAGGCGCCAGTCGTACTGGGCAAAGAGATCCCAACTGTCCTGCTTCCTGGTTTCTCCCTCCAGATTGGTGTTGTAGAGATAGTCGTGCAGCAGGTCGGGAACCGCGAATTTCCTTGAGTTCCGCACGTCCGAATTCCTCGATGGGAGTACCATTGAGCGTATAAGTATGATGAACCCCTACACCATTCACATATTCCGTAGCCGTCTGCACGATACCGTTGCCCACCAGGTCGCAGTGCACGCCGTATCTCTGTGCATAGTAGGCGAAGAGGAATTCCACCCATCCGGTCCAGAAGAGCAGTGCACCCGTCATTCCATAGCAAGTCTGTTTCGTATCCCCTTTCACGAACACGCCGCAGATGGTGACGATGAGTCCCACAAAACCCATCGCGAAAGCCGAGTAGTGCAGCGTGGTAGGTTCGAGCGTATGTTCCATGATGATCATGAGCGCATGTCCGAGCGGCATCAGGAGCAGGATGATGAGGATAGAACCGATGGTCTTTCCCAGTACAAATTCTTCATTTCCATTCTTAAAAGTCTAAAATAGTAAAATGTTATAAATTAATGAATCACTGATATAAAATTGAGTTGCAAAGGTACTACTATTTAGACAGATTCGCAATACTTACAAATAATGATTTTGGGAAAAGTGAGGGGTCATCAGAAATAATGACCACGACCGGAAATCACCTGTCACAAATAAATATTCGGCTGCAAATACACTTTTTCGAGGATAAAAACAAGAGAATAATACACTTTTTCGAGGATAAGAAGAAAAAATCATCATCCGAAAACCTTAATGACACCTGAAATGATTATTGCAGACTATTCCCGATGCTTCGGTTCCGGCTCCGCCGCCATAACCGAGTCTTCCTCTGGCAGTTCATAATGTCTGATGCTGCGGTCTTGTAGGAAAATATGGTTGAGAGTGAAGGCAAGCGATTCCAGGGTTTGTTCCCTGACGGCAGGTTTCAGTTCGCATTCCCATACCACGATCGTGTGCCAGCCCATTTCAGCCAGTTTGTGCATTACCTCAAGATCTCGCTGCTGATTGCGCAGAATCTTATCCTGCCAGAACTTGGTGTTAGATTTCGGCACGACGTAGTATTTGCATCCTTCATGTCCGTGCCAGAAGCATCCGTTCACGAAGATGCAGGTGCGGTATTTGCGCAGCACGATGTCAGGCTTTCCTGGCAAGCGTGGATGGTTTAGCCTGTATCTGAATCCGTGCGACCACAGGAATTTCCTGACAAGAATCTCCGGTTTGGTATCCCTGCCCCTTATTGCCGCCATGTTGTTGTGGCGCTGTTCTATGGTCAAACGATCCGACATCTTTAATTTATCATCAACATCTGTTTAACATTGCAACATCGCAGCAGGCGTTATATTCAGAACCTTGCATAGCAATCTAGCTATTTTTAGAGTAGGCTCAGAGCGCCCTGTTACATAATCGTTAATACGTGAAGGACTTACTCCAATTTCTGAAGCCAGTTGTTTTTGAGTCATTTTCTTTTCATTTAAAGAAAGTTCGATAAGTTCAGAAACAGAAGGCTTTCCAATAGGAAAACGTTTCTTTTCGTATGACTCAACAATGTCCGACATTAATGTCAGTTCTATGGCATTCTTATCGTTGGCAGGCGTATCGTCCGTTACCAATGGCAGGAGATCTTCTATTCTGTTGAGTGCAAACTCATATTGTTCTTTCGTAATTCTATCCATAATAATTTCATTAGAGACACAAAGAGTATTTTCACCACGAACAAAACTATCCCATAAGAAATGATATTTGCTCCGTGGCGACACAATCTGTATAAGACAATTCGTATCTAAAACCAAACGACTCATGCCATTTCTAATTTATGTAAATCCATATTATTGATTTCGTCAAGTCTTTTCTGGTCAAGCACACCCGAATCCCAAAGTTCATTCAGAGATTCATCCATTTTCTTTGAATAATAAGAATATAACAATTCTTTCAATTCTTCCAAACCTTTCTGAGAATCATCTACTTGAAACATTTGCAAGAGGTGTACCTGTGTACTATTTAAAACCGTTGCTGCCATAACCTTTATATTAAAACGTTCTACATTTTGTTGCAAATTTACATTTTTCCTTTGAAAACCCAAAAGAAAAGCCCAAAAACTTGCATAAAAGAGAAATATTTCTTATTTTTGCAGGAAAAGTAAAAACTTTACCATAGATGACAACTGAATCAACAGGAAATACATTTTGAATATAAATATACCAAACTTTTTCCCCTTTTTCTTTCTAATTTCATGATATTTTCTTATTTTTGCAGCAAAACAAAAAATAAGAAATATGACACAAGAAGAACAATATAAAAGTTTTATCAAGTATTGCTCAAATGCTCGCAAAAGTATTAACAACTATAGCGATTTTAAGCGTATAAATGAGACTATTGCCAAAATCAAAGGAGTTGAAAAATATGATATCTACTCTTGCGTACATACAAAAGAGTTGCAAGATATGATAGACTTACTTTATGAGAATGAGGAATTCAAAGCATATAATACAAAAGGCGGTAATCAATATTCTAACGCCTTAGAAACATACTTAAAATTCCTTCATGCCAAAGAGATTTTTTCTGAAGAAACAAAAAAGCCAAAGTATTCTCCAGATCTTTCCTTACAACAGGTTTATTATGGTGCTCCAGGCACAGGTAAATCAAAGGCTATCAAAGATTTGACTTTTGGTGAAGACATTATTCGTACCACATTCCATCCAGACTCAGATTACGCCTCTTTTGTTGGTACTTACAAACCTATTACAGAAGAAGTTGTACTCCGAGATTGCTATGGCAAAAAGGTCATTGATGAGGAAACCGGAAAGGAAGTAAATGAAGAAAGAATTGCCTATAAGTTCATTCCTCAGGCTTTTCTTGAAGCCTATGTTGAAGCGTGGAAGAAACTTGGCAGCAAGACGATTGAAAAGGGCGATAAAAGCAATAATAGAATCCATCCAGCACTTCTCGATACTCCTGAAATTTTCACTAAGAATAAGGCATCAAAGAAGCAATATCTTATCATCGAAGAAATAAATAGAGGTAATTGCGCCCAAATCTTTGGTGATTTGTTCCAATTGCTCGACCGCAACGAATATGGTTTTTCTGATTATCCTATCGTTGCAGACAAAGATATGCAGAAATATCTTGAAAAGGAATTTGAAGGATGGGAGATTACGAATAAAGACAAAATCAATCAGCTCTATGGCGAAGCCAATATGGTAAGCCTCATCTTGAAGGGAGAACGACTTGTTCTGCCTTCCAACTTCTATATTTGGGCAACAATGAATACCAGCGACCAGAGTCTATTCCCTATTGACTCTGCCTTTAAACGTCGTTGGGATTGGAAGTATGTGCCTATTCGTGAAGGTCGTGACAAAGAAACCAATGCTCCTCTCAACTGGCGTATTAATACAGGCGATAAGCAATACGACTGGTGGTCATTCGTAAGCAAGATTAACGAGTTGATAGGTTCACTTACCAATTCAGAAGACAAGAAACTTGGCTATTTCTTCTGCAAGGCAAAAGATGGAGAAATCGACGCCGACTTGTTCGTTAGTAAAGTTATCTTCTATCTCTGGAATGATGTGTTTAAGGACTATGGTTTCGATGATAAAGACTTTCAGGATGAAGAAGGCAAGATTCTGTCTTTCGACCGATTCTATGAAGATAAGAATGGCAAGACTAACGTAGATATAGCTAATGTTGAGTTGTTCTTGGAGAATTTGGGAGTGGAGGAATACTATTCTGATGAAAGAGAGGAAGAGAATTCAGAAGATTCATACGAAAAAGAATCTAATTTGGACCTTAACAATAACAACAATAGTAATTCAAATTCATACGATTACACCAAATATCGAGTTAACGGAAGTAGCGAACTCCTAGGGAAAGGAAAAATGGCTCTTGCCGTAATGGAATATCTGGTTAATGATAAGAAAGAAACATATTCTGAAATATTATCAGATATATCAAGGATTATCAATTCAAAGACAGATCGAATTGTTATAAAAGTGGAGGACTATCCTCAATGGAAAGAGAAATATAAAAATGACAAAGGTAAACGATGGTACGACGATTATCCTTTAACAACAATAGATAACGTCAAATTTTATTTTACAACACAATGGGGCAAAGGAAACATCCAAGCTATTCTTCATTTAGCGAGGACAAAAGGATGTACTGTTGAATCCATAAAATAATATAACATGAGAATCCTCATAGAAGAACATCAGTATCAGGCTGAACAGATCAGGGATGTCCTGCACGGCATTGACGCCATGCAGGATATTGAAGGCAATGTCAGCATCCACTACGTTGGGTATTATTACAATACCCAACTAAAAGATTGCGTCTTTATTCTGCCAAAGGTACTGCTGGAAGACACACCAGAAGGCGAAAGAGTATTTGGCAAATATGCGCCTGAATCCATTATCAACCTGAACCAGAACAATCCACTTTCTCAACACGAGAAAGACTTCATCTACGAGTTCTCTGTCTGGATTTACCGCACCATTGAGGTTTACAACAATACCACCAGAAACGGTATCGTCTATCACCAGAAAATAGCATGTCTTGGCAAAAGTACCAGACAAATCAACAATACATTCCTCGATATCCTGTTGGCTCTCATAGACTTCAACAAGCATAATCAGGATTTCATTTTCTTTATCCTGAAGAACATCCATTCTGGTTACAACCGCATCCATTGGTCTAAGACCATATCCACAACAAGAGCCATTGTCTGCAAGAACAGTCCTGTTTACACCAATCCTGTCAACAGGAAGAAGCAGATTAACTTCGATGAAGAATTATTGATTATTTTCTATTCCATCCTGAATTATATCAGCGAAAAATACGGATTCACCAATCATCTCAACTGCCATTTTCAGTTGATCACAGGTTATCGTTTCAAGACTTATATGGATGGATTAGGAAAAGCCAGACTACTCCAGATTAAGTATAAGTATTTTTCTGACAAGGCATTATATCTCTGGCAGTTATGCTATGATTTCTTTGATAATGCCAAGCGTATGAATATTCAGAAGGAGCGCAAAGAGTACCTTCTGGTCAAGAGTTTCAATATTGTATTCGAAGCTATTATTGATGAACTTCTTGGAGAAAAGAATATTCCTGCTGGACTGAAAGAGCAGGCGGACGGCAAACGCATTGACCATTTATACACCTACCAAAACTTGATTACAAGCAAAGAACCAGAGCCTGTTTATTACATCGGCGATAGCAAATATTACAAGTTAGGTCATGCAATTGGAAAGGAATCCGTATATAAGCAATTTACATACGCAAGAAACATCATTCAGTGGAACTTGAACCTCTTTATGAGCAATGACAAAGATGATGAAGAATTACAATACGACAAGCGTAACTTTGGCAATATCCCAAAGCTACGTGATGACTTGACGGAAGGATACAACATCATTCCAAATTTCTTCATCAGTGCTAAGATGTCAGAGAATCTATCTTTCTCTGATCAGATTTCGTCAACAGATAGGGAACAAAAGTGTTTCAATATTCAGCATTTTACCAACCGCCTGTTCGATCGAGACACCCTTCTTGTCTTCCATTACGATGTAAACTTCCTCTATGTCGTATCTCTGTATGCTCGTCATAATGAGCAACAAAAAAACTCTTGGAAGAATAGAGTTCGCAAAATGTTCAGAGATGAAATTCAGAAGATGCTGGATGAAAGATATGAGTTTTATCGCCTCACACCAAAAGAGGGAACACAAGTCGAAGAATTCATCAATACTCATTTCAGAAAGCTACTCGGCAAAGTATTCTCTCCTGCGCAAGATAATGATTATCTGATACTTGCGCTCGAAAAAGACGATTTTAAAGAGAAAGATACAATCATAGACGTTCTCAAGGAGAAATTCTATATAGAAGATTTTGCCCTATCATCAAACAGCAAGAATAACTAGTACTTTGGGAGGTATTAGTTATTCCTGTCGCTTTTGGCTTGCTTTGAACTTTGGTAAAATATCCTCATCTATCTCTCGTACAAAATCGATAAGGGATATATCCAGAGCTTCGCAAATATTCATAAGTTCCAAAATATCAATACGTCGTTCACAAGTCTCTATCCTGCTGACATAAGGCTGTGGCACATTTAGTATTTGAGATAATTGGTATTGCGACAAACCTTTTTCTTCTCGCTTGGCACGCAAACGAGCGATAATTCGGTGATATAACTTTGAATGAATACTTTTGTTTGTCATAAAAACTCTTTTTCTTTTATTATAAGATACTTTCTACTACCCCCACATCCGCAGCAGCCCAGTCGAGCCCCTGTAATTCTTCCTTACAGCACCATTTGCTATCAGCATGTTCTTTCCGCTTAAAGCCGTTAGCCTCAGCTTTAGGCGTGCAGAGAAAAGCGGTCATGGTGATAGAGAAATCGGGATATTCATGGGTGACAGTGGTCAGCTCCTCTCCTACCTCTATAGGATACTCCATTTCCTCCATCAACTCACGAGCCAATGCCTGTTGAGGAGTTTCCCCAGGTTCAATCTTGCCACCAGGAAACTCCCATTTATAGCTGGTATATTCAAACTTCGTCTTGCCTTTCTGCATGCAGAGGTACTTGCCATTATGGCAAACAACGGCTGCTACCACATTATAATGTATCATTGTCTTATCAACTTAACAACTTAAAATATCATCTACTCGATTTAAAATATCATTTACTCCATCCATTGGAAATCCTCTTGCAGTTCAGGTGGCAAAGGATTGTCCATGTGAATATCATATAATATAGATCCATTCTTCGTCACACCCTTTCTTGCATTCTCCAAGTGACCAGTACCTATATATGTATAAGGTAGAGTAATTCCATTCTCGGCACTCACCTTTCTCACAAATACCAATACCCTTTTGGCTGCCCGCTGCAAAGCCTCATCCTTGGCAGAAATACGGGCAATACTTTCCCACTGGAAAACATCTGGAGACAAGAACTTGTCATTATACTTCAAATGATCATCCAGAGAAGCATCCTTCTTCAAACCAGCAAAGACATACATATTGCCATTTTTATAGTATGTGCCATACTGATTGTGCTTCGGATTCTCCAGTATCTTCAAGAGCACCTGGTCCTGGCGATAATCCTGCCATAACAAGAAATCATCTTGCGCGTCTGCATATCTTGCATCATATTGTGTCAAACCATGTTTGCAAAGAACCACAATGCCATGCAGCTCAAGACTGGCAAGATGCAAGGTGGATGCAGATGGGAACTGATACCACATGACAAGGATGGTCTTACCATCAGGGAGATTGCTACTGGCAACACCTATGAGGCCGTCAAAGCTGTCACAAAGCAGGGCTCCAGAAAGCGATGGAGAATCCCATGGAACAACAAAACCGGTTGGCGTTACTTTGAAGACAAAGACATTAAAGCCTATCAGCTAAGGAAGCAGATAGAAAGCCTTCCTTTGGAGGAGCAGCATAAACGGAATAACGTTGAAGCAGCCATGTTCCAATACAGTTTTCATACACGTAATGGCAAGACCCGATACAGGGGCTTGCTCAAACATCGTATGCATGCATATAGCAGATGTATGTGGATGAACCTCCGAAGGATGGTAATATTCCAGATTTCAACATTTCAAAGATCGATATTTGCCCTTTTCGGGCCTATCAGAGAAGCTTTCGGCTCTTTCATGGCAATTTCTCGAAAGATATTCACCAGCGGAGCCAATTGCTATGTTTCACTCAGAATGACCACACTGGTCAGACTGGATTCAAAATATGCCCCTTTTTAAAGTGGGCTCAGTCCTTTAATTATACCATCTTTTTATACAACTCTTATGATAAGAGTTTACCTGTTGTAATTTCGGGTGCAAAATTACATCCTTTTTGAGAATAAATATGTTTCAAAATGGTTAAGATTTGCAAATAGAATGATTTTTTAGAACTTTTATGACTGAAAAAAAGTGCTAATATATGGATTTGCAACTTCGTGATAGCAAATCGTGGAGTATTTGAGGATTCTGGAGTAATGGTTATAAAATACGAAACGAGGGTGCGTCACAGACTTATGACACACCCTCTTCCTCTTTCTTTTATTTCATACTTCCTTTCTCAAAATAGGGAACTAATTCCTCCTTCACATCGAAGCAAGGACAGGCTTTGGCAGAAAACTCGTTGTGACCGTGGATGGTGGCGTGAGGGAATTCCTCCTTCAGCTGACCGATGAGATCCAGCA
>OBRT01000149.1_pt1 | contig 22753 bp, 23 predicted proteins | sample 1494891 | NCBI WGS metagenome assembly OBRT01 (sample SAMEA3360688, study PRJEB22359) | human gut metagenome | biome: ENVO:urban biome; feature: ENVO:human-associated habitat; material: ENVO:feces | place: Bangladesh | collected 2011 | reverse complement strand
TACACCCTTGCATACGCATCACAAGGTCTATGATGCTTCCGCCTTGACCTGTGCCATAGTCGTGCCACAAGTTCTCCCGAAAGTCTACCTTCATACTAGCATTAAAGTCTTCTCGGTAGGGTGCATGATAAAGAGCATACCCGTTGTACCGCTTGGCAGGTTCGACACCATAGGCGGTATGCAGATAGTCGGCTATTGGCATTGACTTAAGATGTTGTAGATCGTAATACTCGTTGTTCATTGCTGTTCTCTTTGGATTGTTCGTATTCATTGTTCACGGGTTCTTCGTATTCTTTGTTTGCTGTCTCATTGTATGTTCTGTTCTCTCTATTTTCTCTTTTTGGAGTTTTCCCCTTTTTATCTTACTACGTTTCTACACTAGGATAAGTGATTGACAGTGAAAGAGAAAAGTGTAACACTTTCTCGGGGTTTATCCTACTACACCATCTGTCTACACCACTTGTCCTCTATTAAGCTGTAGAAGCGTAGAAGGATTGTAGTAACATCTGTCGTAAGATGAATGTCTTCTGTAATCCTTTCTCTTTCACTGTATTATCCTTAGTTGTAGTAACGTAGTAAGGAGAATAGGAAAGAAAAGAGAAAGGGGTATTACAAAGGGAGTGCAACAACAGAGTGCTATGGTGGTTGCTCGGGGTAAATCTTTCGGACGGCATAGACATATACGGGATTGCCATTTATCCTGCGACACTCCCTCGTATAGCCCGCCCTGCGCAGGGCTTCGCCCATCCGTTTGGGAGAGAGGGGTTGTCGGGTATAGCAGGAGAGATACCCTACAATCTCCGAATTGGTCATGTAGAAGCGTTTCGTAGCCACCTCAGTTTCCGAGGGAAATGTGAAGTAGCGGAGCAACAGCTCCATCTCTGCTGTATAGACTTGAAAGGCTTCGCTGTTTCTATGCAATTCAACAATCTCTTCATCATTGAACCAATAGCGAAAGCCTTCATGCAGTAGTCGCTTGGCGTCTCCGTAAACAGCATCCATCGGGATCGCTTTAGCTCTGTCTATATCTATTGCCAATACTTCAAAGGGGAGGAAACGCCTGCTCCCTGTAGGGTCTGTGAGGAAGTCGTTGCCATTGACCGATGCCACGAAGCTTGCCAAGTGGGGGCGCTCCTCAATGTGCTTTTCGTAAGGCATACGGTACTTCACCTGCGGACAGGTTATAAGGTTCTTCAGTTCGTTTTCATCTCGCTTGTTGAGGGCTTTGAGCTGGTCGTCAATGTTGATGATGAGGTTTTGCCCGATAAGGCTCAGCACATCTTTCTCCTGCGGATATATCTTTCCTGTATAGCGGTAGTCGGATAGAGCTGGTGGGCAGAGCAGGTCTAGAAAGGTCGTTTTGAACTTGCCTTGCTCGCCTGTCAGCACAAGGCAGGTGTGATTGCGACACTGCTTGTCGTCCATAGCATTGGCTACTACAGCCACGAGCCACTTGGTAAGGTATTCCTTCCACTTCTCAGAATTGTTTACACGCACGCAGTCGGCAAGAGCTGTGATAGCTTCCGCATTACCTTTCGTCAGCGGTAAGGCTCGGAAATAGTCTTGCACGGGATTGATACGTGGGGAGAAATCGCTCTCAATAATGCTGTACAGATTATCTGTTGAGGTCTGTATGTTGGCCTCCTTGTCCAAGGCTCGCTTGAGGGTGTTGATACGATAGCGGTCTACGGAGGTGTAACCGCCCTCTCCTCGTGGACGATACTCGGCTCGGTGCAACACGGTGTTGTACCGAAACTCGTACAGAGCTGAAAGATACGCTTCTATTTGGTCGTTTTTGGAGGGGCTATCCTTTTCTTCTAGCTTCATTGTGCAGATTGCTTTGTATTACATTGTTTTGATGATTAGCTCCTTTTCGAGAGCTAAAGCCAAGTTAGAAGAGTTTTTTCGCAAGAAGCACAAGGACGGTTTTCTTGCTTCTGAGTGCATCGCTTTTCTCAGACACGACACAACGAAAAGCCCCTTTTCACAATCCGATTGGAGGAAAAGAGGCTCTATGAGTGTGCAAATAGCACTAACGAAAAGTGTGTCGTTTGCTATGGATCGCGTTGCTTTACTTCGATGGGTTGAAGTGATTACTTGAACTAGTGACGCAATGGAATAAAGTATGGACAATCAGAGAGTGTGCAAGAGCCACTCTTCCTAATACTTCCTCGTATATCTCGCTGTCTCTGCGCTTGGAGGAATAATGAAAGAGCCTGCTTACTTTTGCGTCAGAAAGTAATAACAACGCAAATAACACAACAACAAAATGAGATTTACAGCCATTGACACCTCCGCTTGGGAGGAACTGAAAGAGTGCATCGAGGAGCTGACAAAGAGTTTCAATGAACATTTTGCACCACCAGCTCAATTCCCTGACTTACTACACAATGGGGATGTATGCCGAATACTGAACATCACTAAGCGAACATTGCAACACTATCGGGACTCGTCAGTGCTGCCCTTTATCCAAATCGGACATAAGTGCTATTACAAACGTGAGGATGTGGAAGCTCTCCTCGCTAAGTCTAACACTCGTAAAGGCTAACGACTATGGAGTACGAAACGATCAATAAAGAAACACCAGAGATGAAGCAACTCATCTCTGGCATTAAAGGTTTGACGAATCGAGTGAGAAGCATCGCTCAAACTCATCGTCCTCTTTTTGAAGGAGAAATCTATCTCACAGGACGGGAGGTCTGCGAGAGACTGTTCCTTTCCCCTCGCACCCTGCAAGACTACCGGGATAAAAACATTATCCCGTACACCCAAATCGCAGGGAAGATTCTCTATCGGCTCTCAGACATCAACCAACTACTCCAAGAAAATTATCGGAGATAAAGCATTAGCAAGGCGTGTTTTCTTGCTGTTTTCTTCGCCTTTCTAATTATGAATGAGTAACTTTGCAGGAGTAATCTTCACAAAGGAGTTGAAGGAACTTGTGACGAAGTTGTCAATTTCAAAATATATTTATCAATGAAACAGAAGGTTTTATTTATCATATTGAATGAATACACAGACTGGGAAGGGGCTTTTCTTTCCACGGCTCTTCACGTAGGTGTGATACCGGGCAGTGAAATAAAATACGAAGTGCATACCGTTGCAGCGACATCGGACACTGTCCGTTCAATCGGAGGTTTCAGAACTTTACCCGATTTTTCTTTCGAGAATATGCCGCAAGATTATGCCGCCTTAGTGCTTATCGGGGGCAACCGTTGGAACTCGCCCGAAGCGGAACTTGTCGTACCTTTGGTACAGGAGGCTTTAGATAAAGGTAAAATCGTCGGGGCAATATGCAATGGTGCTTCATTCCTATGTTCGCACGGCTTCCTGAACAACGTAAAACATACAGGCAACGGTCTTGACCAACTCAAAAAATGGGGTGGTACTGGTTACACTAACGCAGAAAACTATGTGGAAGCGCAAGCCGTCAGTGATAAGAATATCGTTACGGCAAACGGTGTAGGACATTTGGAATTTACTCGTGAAATGCTTCTATCGCTGAAAGCCAATGCTCCCGAACAGATTGCCCAATGGTATGATTTCTACAAAAACGGATTCGTGAGATAACGACATTTTTCTGAAATACTAAACTTTATGGTTGTAACGTCAAACATAAAAGCCACATTTCCGTGTGATTCGCAGAGAGTTTGGGAGGTCGTGACATCACTTACCGATTATTCTTGGAGAAGTGATATTGAGAGAATAGAAGTCATCTCAGACACGCAATTTGCGGAGATAACAAAGAGTGGGCATAGGACAACTTTCACGATAACAAGACAAGAGCCTCGTTATTTGTGGGAGTTTGATTTGGAGAGTGACCATATAAAAGGGCATTGGATCGGTACTTTCAGTGGAAACGAAAAGACGACCACGATTGATTTTACAGAATACATTGAGCCTAAGAAATGGTTTCCCAAACTGCTTGTAAATATCTACTTGAAGTACATGCAAGTCAGATATGTCAGGGATTTGAGGCAGGCGTTGAGAAGAATGTGATCATAGATTTTGGTTCCAAAGTAGAAAAGCTATGCCACAAATAACCAAAGGAGGAAAGTTTATCTTCGGCATCTCTCATATTCGAGAAGATTTGACAATTCAGATACCGGAGCAAGCAGTCCATGAATATGCGCTTACTGATATTGAAAACATCATTCTGATTACAGGAAGTAAAGCGACTGGAGGCTTCTGTATAACGACCTATTCACTTCTTTCTTCTTCAAAACTGTGTCATATATTGACAGATTGCCCCCAACTAAGGGAACAGACGCTACCAATGGGCAAATTGATAACCTATAAAGGGAGGGGTTATACTTGGGTGCCAATAGGAAAAGGAGGAATAATCAGCCTAACCCCTGAATTGATGAGGACTTTAAGTTTGCAAGTCCATTCTGAATTATTGGCTATCAGAAGTAGCAATATCGCTTTCACAATGGGGGCAAAAGGGCCGTTGTGGGAAAAAGTGCAGACTTTCAATGGTGAAATTACACGATATTAGTCGTAGAAAGGACTTGCTCCATAAAACGAAGCAAGTCCTTTTTGTTTAGTCTTAACCTCCCCTTTGTTGTATCACTCTGTCCATGTCCTTTGAAATCTTCTTGTCGGTGATTTGGGCGTAGATTTGCGTGCTGGCAATGGAGGCGTGTCCCATCATCTTGGCGATGCTCTCTATCGGAATACCAGCCTCCAAAGTCAGCGTGCCGAACGAATGTCTGCCGACATGGTAGGTCAGCGGAGTACGAATGCCACACGCTAGCCCAATTGCTTTGAGGTGTTTGGATAGCTTGTCTTTACTCATCGTATCGGGGAATATCTTGTAGTCTCCCTTGCTTTTCTCCTTTGTGTAAAGCGAAAGTATCTGCTCCGCTATCGGGTGTAGTGGGATTAAGCTCTCGACTTCTGTCTTTTGGCGTGCTTTGCGAATATACCGCTTCCCCTCGCTGTTCGTTTCGATTTGCGAAGCTCGCAAACTCTGCAAGTCGGCAAATGCCAACCCCGTAAAGACGGAGAAAAGAAACATCCTTCGGCTTAGTTCTGCCCCCTCGTCTTGCAACGGGAAAGCCAAGAGCTTTGCCACATCGCCCTTGCTCAAGAAACGAGGTTTGCGCTCCACGGCTTCGTACTTCACCTCCTCAAACGGATTGAAGCGTATTGTCCCCTGACCAACGGCTCGATACATCAGTCGGCTCAACCAGCACAAATGCCTGTTTATCGTTGCAGGGGCGTAGCCCTCCTTCTTCAAATGGAAGCGATAATCATCAAAGAACTCAATGGAAATAGCCGTTAGAGGAATATCCTCCTCGCCAAGACTTCTCACAAAGGAATTGAGCTGCTTATCAGAATTTCTATTGTTGCAACACGTTCCCTCACTCTTGCTTTCTTTCTGTTCTTTGAGTTCCTCTGCACTAAGGGCAAGAAGTGTCATTGGATTTCGTCCGATGCCTTGCAGATGGTTTTTCAAAAGCTCGGCACTCACTGCTCCATACTTGTAGAGCAAAGTATTGTAGCCTTGTTCGATTTCTTCCCGAAAGGTTTGCAGGCGTTGATTGATTTTCTTGTCCGTTGTCTCCCCTCGCTTCACGCTCCAACTATGAGGTTTTATGCTTTCGTCTGTGGTTATCACTGTGTTTGCTCCGTCAATGGTGATGCGACAAAGGATAGCCGTTGTGCCGTCTGCCTTGGTCTTGTTCTTATTGATATAGAATAGTATTTTGAAAGTACTACGCATAAGTCTTACAAGATTAAGGTTAGGTTTTCAGTGAAAGAAAGAAATCGCTCGAACTCATCGAAGAGTTTCTTTGGAGTCACATGAGCATATCGCTCGGTCGTTTGGATATTGCTATGCCCCAACATGCGGCTCACCGTTTCAATCGGCACTCCCCGCTCCAAAGTTATCAACGTGGCAAAGGTGTGGCGACCAACGTGTGCCGAAAGGGGAATAGAGATGCCAGCTCGAAGTTGTAGGGCTTTGAGTTGGGCGAGGTAAACCGAATAAGCAATGGGAGCAAAGAGCGTAGTTCGTTCTTCCGATTGATGTCGCTCCATCAGACGGACCGCTTCAGATAAGAGTTTCACACGACAAAGCGTATTGGTCTTCTGTCTGCGGAACTTAAGCCATAATGCCCCCTCATCATCTGTAAAGAGATGCTCCCGACTAAGGGCAACCATATCGCAGTAGGCAACACCCGTATAGCAAGCGAAGAGAAAGAGGTTACGAGCAGTCTCCAGCTCCACCTCATACGGCTCAAAGGTCAGGCTCTGCAACTTATCCAACGATGCCCTATCCAATGCACGAGGTTGTTTGTTCTCCCCTCGTTCGATCGTTACGTGAGCAAACAGTTGTCGTGTTATCAACCCTTCACGATATGCCAAACGACAGACCTTCTTCACCGCTAATGCCATCTTACGATAATGACCTTGCGAATGCCCCAGCTTTCCGACAGAGTAGTGTTGTAGGCAATCCAAGAAGTCTTCTTCAATCTGACTGAAAGCAATATCTGTCGTGTGGAACTTCTCCTCAATAAAGGCTCTCAGATGCTTTCGAATAGTAAAGTAACTATTCAGAGCTGTTGCCTTTATCTCGATACCCACCTTTTGCTTCATCTCTTCGAGCATTTGGTCATATCGCTCCAAGATAGTGATTTGGCTTTGCATACTACCTTGCAGCAACTCCTTGATGTCAGTCGCTGTAAAGACAATCCCTCGCTCACAAAGGGTTTGATAAGCCGACTGCGCCGAGAGCAGCAAGCGCTCCAACTTGCCATTCGTTGCCACAGCTTCACGGCTCTTGCCGTTCAGCCTGCTCTCACGAGCATTCCACAGCTTGGGGTCGCACGACAGCTTACAGCTGAACTGAGCGATGGTTCGCCCATAGGTTATCCGCCCCATAATCGGAGCTAGCCCCGACTTGTCCAATCCGCTCTTTTTGAGGTAGAGCAACACCTTCATTTTGTCTGTTTGCATACGCTTCTGTTTTTATGGGCAAAGTTACCCGTCACCGAAGCGTTCTCAGCTATGCAAAGCGTTGTATATCAGAGCAACAGCAACGAAGTCGCAGAAAGTTCACTTACCGAATACTCTTCCGTCAGTTACCTGCTCCTACCTCTTCGTTACCATTCGGAGAATGGGCTAACGATTTGGTAACGGAACTTCTGCTCAAATCCACGCTTTCTGCACTTTACCTCGCAGTGCAAACCACAGAGATATCGTGCAAATCCCTCTCATTCCCATTTACTTACCCGCAATCCTCTCCCTAATGCCCTTCCCCCTAATAGTTCCAATATTATTTTCTGTTTTCATCCGTTGAGTTTTCTGTTTTCATCTATTCAATTTTCTGTTTTCATCAGCTGTTTGATGACGTTTGCCTTTTGCATCGTCATTTATTTTGTCACTGACGATATAGATTCAGGGCAGTGTGATGCTGGTAACCGCCAATCCTCACTGCCTCAACTCTCTTTTCTGTTGATGGATGATTATGCGCTGTCGTAATCGTTCTATTGTTAAGCGTACATTTGAACAAATAGTTACTTCAAAGAAATCCACTTTTGTGTGATTTTTCTCACTAAAAAGTTTGTATTATCAATGATTATTCGTATCTTCGCAGCGTCAGTTCCCGCCAAGCCTCTCAACGATGCTCAAATGCGTGGGGCTTTTTTGTATATATACGTTTTACTCTCAAAATACGCTAATGGAACTTTTCAAGAGACAAAGAACACCATTGACAGAGAATACGCTAAGTCAACAGAAGTGTTCATCAGGCATTTCAAAAACAGTTATTGCGCCCCATATCCTCCATCTTGGATTTTGGGCGAGTTGCTGACGATGGGCAATGTGAACATGGTTTACCGTAATCTGAAAGCTGACAAGATACGCAAGCGCATCTCTCATTATTTCGGTTTGCAACCCATCGTGTTGGAATCTTGGATAACATCTTTGACCTTGTTGAGAAATGCAAGTTGCCACCATTCAAGGGTTTGGAACAAGGTAAATTCCATCATGCCTGTTTCTCCAAGAAGAATTGCCCATCCTTGGACTATCCTGCCGACAAACCCTCAAAGAGTGTATTTCACAATCTGCATCATCGAGTATTTCCTTGACATCATATCACCCAACAATGATATGTTGGAAAAGATGCAAACGCTATTTTCCAATTATCCAGAGATAGATTTGGCAGCTCTTGGATTTCCAAATGGATGGGAGAGCGAACCGTTATGGACACAACAAGCGTAAGTGCTCTTACTCAAAGAATTCAAGAATTGGAAAAGGAAAACGCCAGACTTAAAGCAATTCTTGACAAGAATGGGATAGAATATGTAAGCTTGGGTACAAAGACTTACGAAACTAATCATACAGAAGCTACTGCCGTTCCTACATGTCAATACACTTTACAGGAAAAGGTTGCCTTGTTTCAAAGTCTGTTCCAAGGTCGTGATAATGTGTTTGCCAAGCGTTGGTACAGTAGTACGACTCAAAAGTCAGGCTACCAACCTGTATGCACGAGGGAATGGAATCGTGAATTTTGCGACAAGCGAAAGTACAAATGTGCGGATTGTCCCAACAGGCAATTCGCTCCTTTGGCATACAACGACTTTTTCAATCATCTTGTAGGAAAGGATGCATGGGGACGTGATGTTATAGGACTTTATCCAATACGAAAGGACAACACTTGCAGTTTCCTTTGTACAGACTTTGATGACAAGAGTTGCGAGCATGGTTACAAGAATGATGTACTTGCCTTTGTAAATGTTTGCAAAACTTGGAATGTACCTTGCTACATCGAACGCTCACGTTCTGGCAATGGTGCTCACGTATGGATTTTCTTTGATACACCAGTAACGGCTTTCAAGGCACGCAAGTTGGGAAATGCCATTCTTACAGAGGCGATGAGTTGTGACGCTCACCTGTCTTTCAAGTCATACGACCGTTTCTTTCCAAACCAAGACACCTTGCCTGAAGGAGGACTGGGCAATCTTGTAGCCTTGCCATTGCAAGGTATGGCTCGACGCAAAGGGAACAGTGTGTTCGTTGATGAAGACTTCAATGCGTATGCCGACCAATGGGAAATGTTGTCGCAAATCCATAAGCTATCAGAGGTAGAACTTGATTTGTTATTACAGCTGCATGCAGTGCCAACATTAGGAGAACTATCAAAGACCTGTGAGGAGAAACCCTGGGAGACTCTTCACATGGATGCTACGCAATCTGAAGACTATCCAAAACAAATGGTTCTGACAAGAGCGAATATGCTTTATGTTCCTTTAGCAAGTTTATCTGCCAAATGTGTGAATATATTCAAGCGCATAGCAGCTTTCCGTAATCCGGAGTTTTATGAGAAGCAAGGTATGCGCCTTTCTACCTATAATATCCCTCGCATCATTTCATGTTCGGAAATAACAGATGATTATCTTGCACTTCCTCGTGGGTGTGAAGATGCTGTTTGTGGTATTCTAACCCAACATGGAGTAAAGGTAGTGATCTCAGACAAAACAAATCATGGGCATAATATCAATGTTACATTCAGAGGATATCTTCGAGAAGAACAGCAAAATGCAATGGAAGCTTTTGCTGGGCATAATATAGGAACATTATCAGCAACAACAGCGTTTGGAAAGACAGTGTTTGCCATCGGAATGCTTGCAAGGAGAAAGGTGAACACCTTAATTCTTGTTCATAACAAGGCATTGCTGGAACAATGGAAAGAACGGTTGGAGACTTTCCTCAAGATAGATGAGACCATCGAAGAGCCTGCAGCCAAACGAGGCAGGAAAAAGAATTCTTCGGTCATTGGTTGTTTATATGCAGGCAAGAACACGTTGCATGGCATCATTGATATAGCTTTGATACAATCTTGTTTGAGCGATGGTGAAGCGAAGCCTTTTGTCAAGGATTACGGCATGGTGATAGTAGATGAATGTCATCATGTATCCTCTGTCAGCTTCGAGCAAGTGCTTCGACAAGTAACAGCTACATACATATATGGTTTGACAGCAACTCCTATCAGAAAGGATGGGCATCAACCTATTATTTTCATGCAATGCGGAAAGATAAGATTCACAGCAGATGCCAAGAGCCAAATGGAAAATCAAACATTTAAACGTTTGTTGATTCCAAGGTTTACGTCATTCCGAAACATTACATCAGATAACAAAACGTATATCCAGATTACGCAAGACTTATCCGAAGATAAGGTTAGGAATGAGCTTGTTGTCGAAGATATTAAGGACGCTATTAAAAAAGGACGTACTCCTTTAGTGCTGACAACTCGTACTGCTCATGTAAGAGTGTTGGCGCAAATGCTATTTCCATTTGTAGACCATGTTATACAACTCGTTGGCGCAGATTCTGCTAAAGAAAAGCGTCTTGCATTACAAAATCTACAGTCATTATCTGCATCTGAATCACTTGTGATTGTGGCTACAGGAAAGTATGTAGGAGAAGGCTTTGATTATCCTCGCCTTGATACACTGTTCCTTACCATGCCTATAGCTTGGAAAGGAAACGTGGAGCAATATGCTGGGCGTTTGCATAGGGAATACGCAGGAAAGAACGAAGTGTGTATTTATGATTATGTGGATGTTCATGTCCCACTTTGTGACTCTATGTATCGTAAACGGCTGAAAGGGTATTTAAGAGCAGGATACGGAAAGTATATGACATCATTCACACTTGGCAAATATTCCCAAGAACTGATATATGAACGAAACAATTACGAAGCGACATTTCGGAATGATTTGGCAAAAGCCCAGTTCTCTGTCATCATCGCTGTCCCAAAAGTAAAGTTCAAATACAAGCCCGTCATCATGTCAACACTTGCAAACATTATTCATAATGGTGTTACTGTGGCTGTACATCTCAAAGAGGAAGGGGCTAATGAGATAGAACTTAAAAATATAGGAATGGATGTGGTGTGCGACAAGGAACAAACTCTGCAATGCGCCATCATAGACAAATCTATTGTCTGGTATGGGAACATAAACTTCTTTGGTTACAATTCGGAAACAAACAATGTTATGCGAATCGCTGACCACAAAATAGCCAACGAAATGATAGAAATACTATACTCAGACACAGGAAATGATGTAAATGGAGGTTAAATACGTTAAATCTTCACCTTTTTGTATCTAAACAGAATCCACACAGTCACTTTTCTACCGTTTAGAGTGTATAATGCAGATAATCAGCTAATAATAGATACAAGAATTGTTTTGCGTTGTCAAAGGTGACGCTTCCCAAATCTCTCACGTCAATTGGGGAGCAGGCTTTTTTGGGATGTGAGAATTTGGAAGATTTTAAAATCCCAGCTTCCGTAACCAGCATCGGTTCCTTGGCATTTTGTACCTGTCCTAAGCTAACGACCATGGAGATTCCCGAGGGTATAACGGTGATTTCCGATAATCTTTTTGCTGGATGTAGAGGACTTAAAAGTGTCAAACTGCCCAGTACTATCACGTCTATTCAAGTTGCAGCTTTTGAAAATTGTTCTGCATTGACTGACATTGTTATCCCAGAAGGAGTTACTTATATAGGTCATTACGCACTAAACGCTTGCAGCAGCATCAAAAAGTTTAGACTACCTTCCACCTTACAAGAAATAGGCTACCAGGTGTTTGGCGAAAATGAAAACATAAAAGAAATCCATGTTGCTGCCCCTCAACCGCCTGTTTGCACAATTGGACCGAACGGAGAAAAGGAGGCTGCTGAACAAGTGCTTTCCACACCATTCTTTATGTTTCAAAGGGGTGTAAAAAGAATTATGCCATTAGTGAAGGATGGATGGATTTCAAGAATATTAAAGAAGAGATGCTCACTGGTATTGATGGCTTAGAGGGCGTAAAGATGGTATGTACAGTCAGCGGAAAAAATATCCTAATTAGTCATTATACAGGACCACTGGACATATACTCTTTAGGTGGCGAATTACTTAAGTCGATGACTGTAAAAGGCAATGCAACCATCACCCTGAACTACAGTGGTGCTATATTATTGAAAACAAAGAAGCAAGTCCTCAAATTAAGCTTGTAAACCTCGAAACAAATGCCATCTAAAGTGCTTTGAAGAATTGGTGTTGGTTTGATTTCGCATTCTGTTTAACATGATAAATTGACTCAACCAGCTATGAGAGCGGTGGTGATATGTCATGTCAATGCATTGCGATAGATTATGTCAGGGAGTTGCGACAGGTCATGTCAGAGAGTTGCGATATGTTATGCCAGTGTGGAGAAAATCGCATTCTCCGAACTCTCTATCTGAGCAACTTTTTTGTAAAATGTTTGGCGCATTAGAAAAAACACCGTATCTTTGCATCCGCAATTAAGCCCAGATGGCGGAATAGGTAGACGCGCTGGTCTCAAACACCAGTGGGGCAACCCATCCCGGTTCGAGCCCGGGTCTGGGTACCATAAATCCCTTGTAAATCGCTGATTTACAAGGGATTTTTCTTTTTCAACATGTACTAAAAGTGTACTTTATAACAAATAATGAGAAAGGTGTACTTTTATAGTTTCTCGCCACTCAGATTTATATTTAATTAACGACAACTCTTCCCTTTTATTCTGTTTATTTCCCTTTCTTGGCTTTTTCTCCAACGAATGCCCTATCTTTGTAAACAATACCTATCTTAGAGAATTGCAAAAATGGAAAATGATAATCTAAAGATACAGCTTAACAGCATTCAGCAAATATTAAGTTACTGTATTACTCAAACCTACAATGTTCTCATTGCAAATATTCTGAGGAAGAAGGGCTGCATAAGCAATATACAGCTCAAAGAGATTTTGCGAAAAGAATATATCCGAATAACTGACGAACTTTCTTCCATTTATCAGAATCATCCTACTCTTACATGTGTAGAGGAGTATTACAACGATGATGACTTTTTGTGGGAAAGCACTTTCTTTGAATCACTGACCAAAGAACAAAAACAGAAATATACCTCCTTCTCCATTTCTTTATTTGAATATGCCAAGTACATTGAGGAACACACCGTATATAATGATGTTCTACCGATGTTCTCGTACCTTGTCGACGCAATTCTATATGAGCGATACGCAAAATATCTCATAGGAGAAATAGAACAAATTGAATTGACAGAGGTACAAACCGATCGGTCTCGCTCTTCAGTCTTGATAAACGATGAACCATGTGAGCAGAAAAAGAAACCGGTCATCATTGGTAAAGGAACAAATCCATTTCAATCTGATTTTACAGATGAGCAAATTGAGGTTCTAACCACTTGCATCAACGAAATTCAATTATTCACTACTCGCATATCTCCCAAGATACTCAAAGACTTTTTTGCTTGTAAACAAAAAGGTGTTCTGAAATCAAACAACAACCGCCAACTGGCATATCTCATGCAAAGTCTTAATCTTCGAGGGTTCATTACTGATGAATGGCAATCTGCGATTGCTCGTAATGAACTTGTCTTGGGGAAAACAAAAGATACGCCACTGACACGCACCGACCTTTCCACTGCAACAGATCAAATCAATATGAAGCAGCCGAAAGGATGGGAAACCATTGATAACTACATCAAACAACTGAAAAAAGGTTGAGCATAGGTTGACACCTCAAACATCGCTCAACGCCATTTACTTTTATCGTTTCTAATTTTGCCATCGTTAACAAATAATTAGCGAAGGTGCACCTTCATATTGTTTAATTCAAAATGTTTACAATATGGAAAAAACATTAGAAACCCGAGTTGAAGAACTCGAACAAATGGTATTCATGAATAAGAATGTGCTGAGTTTTGAAGAAGCCAGCAGGTTCTTAAACCTCTCAAAGAGTTATCTCTACAAACTCACATCGGGTAATCTGATACCGCATTACAAGCCACAAGGCAAAATGCTTTACTTTGAGAAAGCAGAACTTGAAGCATGGCTACGCCAGAATCCCATTAAAACTTCTGCGCAGATAACGCAAGATGCACAGCGGTATATCATGGGCAACAAACCTTTAATGCAGAAGTAGTTCATGGCACAAGAAGAATTTATCCGTGTTGGCACGACCTTATACAAGATCGTGAACCAACCACGCATCAATGGCGGTTTCGTCAAGAAGCGTATCGTATGGAACAACGAAACGCTACGGCAAGACTATGGCAAGGACTTCATTGCCACTGTACCGAAGTATGATGGTTTCTGTACTGTTCCTAACCATGTGAATTATCAACCAGTTATTGACAAGTTTCTCAATCTCTACGAGCCAATAGGACACCAACCAAAAGAGGGAGAGTTTCCGCACGTTGAATCCCTTATAAGTCACATCTTCGGGGAACAATACGAGCTGGGTATGGATTATTTGCAGTTGCTCTATCTACAACCCGTGCAGAAACTACCCATCCTCCTAATGGTGTCAGAGGAACGCAATACTGGGAAGAGTACATTCCTCAATTTCCTTAAAGCCGTTTTCCAGAACAATGTAACTTTCAACACTAACGAGGATTTTCGCAGTCAGTTCAATTCGGATTGGGCAGGAAAGCTGCTCATTGTTGTGGACGAGATATTACTCAACCGCAGGGAAGACAGTGAACGATTGAAAAATCTCAGTACAACGCTTTCCTATAAGGTGGAAGCAAAAGGCAAAGACCGAGATGAAATCTCCTTCTTTGCCAAGTTTGTGCTCTGTTCCAATAACGAGTTACTCCCTGTCATCATTGACGTGGGAGAAACCCGATATTGGGTCAGGAAGATAGAACGTCTTAAAAGCGATGATACCGACTTTCTGCAAAAGCTGAAAGCCGAAATTCCAGCCTTTCTCTATTTCCTACAGCACCGAACGTTGTCCACCCACAAGGAAAGTCGTATGTGGTTTGCTCCCAAACTGACCTTTACTCCAGCCTTGCAGCGCATTATCCGCAGCAACCGCAATAAGATTGAGTTGGAAATGTCCGAACTCTGTTTGGAGATAATGGAGCAGATGGCTGTTACCGAACTTTCATTCTGTATTAATGATATGGTATGCTTGCTGAACAACACAGGATGCAAGGCTGATAAAAGCCAAGTCCGAAGGATTGTACAGGATATTTGGAAACTCTCGCCTGCTCCCAACAGCCTTACCTATCTCACCTATCAGATTGACTACAATAGTTTCAGGAACTATTCGCCCATCAAGAGGACTGGTAGGTACTACACCGTGACCAAAGAACTACTCACAAACATTTAATCATTTATTTTGATGAAATGATAAAAGAAGCATATAAATTCCTGATTGGCAACATCTTGCTCATTCATCCTTTTGCTCATCAGTATAAAGGAATGATGAAAGAAGTATTCTGTACTATCCAAAAGAAAAATACATCAAGTTTCTCTTTTGGTTGGCTCCTTTACGTGAGTTGCGCCTCCCCTTCCCGATTTCACGAAATCGGCAACACTTTTGTCCGCACAAAAGTACAACTTGCTAAATAAAGTCAGGTATGCAATAAAGGAGAAATCTCAGTATTTCAGGAAAATATTAAGAAACGAGATAGGGAAATAACGAAATCATGCAATCGAGATATTGGTACTTCTAAGAAGTATCTTCTACTTCGATAAGCATTGCGATGAAGCAACGATGAGTATATAAGCCTTTTATAATTAGCATATTATGTTTCATTTCATCAAATCATCAATTTTTCAAACCATTCAAATTCATTGTAATATGAACATACAAGAAATTAAAACAATAAAGTTGCAGGATTTTCTTGCAAGTCTGGGATATACTCCCACTAAGCAACAAGGCAACAAGTTGTGGTATCTTTCTCCCTTTCGTCAGGAGAGCCATGCTTCATTCAAGGTAAACTCCGATCGTAACCAATGGTACGACTTCGGTATTGGCAAGGGTGGAAATATCATAGACTTAGCAGAACTGCTCTACAAATCCTCTGATGTGTCGTATCTTATTCGCAAGATAGAGGATAATGTTCCCAATTGTACATCCATATTTTCTACATCATTTGCAGATATTAAGGAGAAACAGCAAACAAACTATTTTGAGAATTTACAAATACTTCCTTTATCTCACCCAGCTTTGATGAGATATCTCTGGGACAGATGTATTGATTTGGAGGTGGCAGCTTCTGTATGTAAGGAACTACATTATGACTCCAATGGCAAACATTACTTCGGTATTGGTTTTCCCAATATCGCAGGTGGCTACGAATTACGCAATCCATTCTTCAAGGGCTGCATTGCACCGAAAGATATCAGTCATTTCTATGCCGACGAGCCAAAGAAAGTCTGTTTTCTTTTCGAGGGTTTCATGGACTTCCTATCACTCATGACACTGAAAAGGAAAGAAAATCCACAGAATACCGGACTAAGGCAACAGGATTATATGGTACTCAATTCTGTAACGAATATTCATAAGACGATAGAAAGATTATCACGCTATGAAAGTGTTCAATGTTTCTTAGACAATGACGAAGCAGGAAGAAATGCCTATCTGCAATTATCAAAGGAATTGGGAAAATCTGTTACGGATTCATCAACTATATACAATGGTTTCAAGGACTTGAACGAGTATCTGTGTGCTGAATTCAAACGTTCTGAGAAAGCAGAAATCAAGAAAACCAAAGGGATTAAGCGATGATTACAGGAATATGTTCCGCATAATCTATTTTTCGGGGAGCAAGTTTATGTTTTGGGCATACCAAAACCACTTGCTCCACCTCCTGACAGTCGTTGCAGAGGATTATCCCGCTGGTCTCCATCAAATCAAATTAAAGAAACAGGTATGATAAAAACAGAATATAAAAAAGGAGGTCGTCCAACCAAGGGCGCAGCCGAAAAGAAGAAATACCGTATCACGGTGAAACTGAATACGCAGGATTACTATACGCTCAAAGGCAAAGCTAAAAGTGCAGGAGTAACCATGAGTGAGTTTGTAAGAAAAGTTCTTGATAAAGGAAATGTCATTGAACGGCTGACCGTAGAGCAGGCAAACTTCATCCGTAAACTGTGTGGCATGGCAAACAATCTCAACCAGTTGGCACATCGTGCCAATGCGGAAGGGTTTCAAGTCGTTGCTCCTTTCCACAAAATCATCATTGGCAAGATTGACGAAATCCTAAATCTGATACGAACATGATTGCCAAGATAATGAAAGGTTCGGGCTTCAAGGGGGTAATCAATTACATCCTTGACCCGAAGAAAGGAACGGAACTCATTGATAGTTCCGGAGTGAGAACGGAGAGCATCAACCATATTGTCCAAAGTTTCATCGACCAGACAGAACTGAATCCACGAGTAAGCAAGGTTGTGGGGCATATTTCCCTAAGTTTCTCTGTACAGGATTCTTCCAAATTAAGTAACAAGTTCATGGCACAAATGGCTCGTGAGTATATGGAGAAGATGGGGATAAAAGATACACAGTACATTATCGGTCGCCACTTTGACAAAGAGCACCCTCATGTGCATATAGCTTTCAACCGAATAGATAACAACGGCAAGACCATTTCTGATCGTAACGACAGATTCAGAAGTGAGAAGATTTGCAAGGAACTGACCGCTAAATATAGCTTGTACTTCGCTGGTGGTAAGGAGAATGTCAAGGAACATCGCTTAAAAGAACCTGACAAGACCAAGTATGAAATCTATCAAACGTTGAAAGCAGAGATTGCTCGGTGCAGGAATTGGAAAGACCTTCTTGCTCACTTGAAAAAGCAAGATATTGATGTCCGCTTTAAGTATAAAGGTAACTCACAGGAAGTACAGGGGATCATCTTTGAAAAGAACGGCTATCATTTCAATGGCTCTAAGGTGGACAGGAGTTTCGGTTATTCTAAGATAGACTTTGCTCTGCAACAGAATAACAGGGACCAAGAACTGCAGACACTAGGAATGATAAACCTCATATCTAATGTTACAAGTGTTACGAGCGGAATTACAAACGACCTCATTGAAGGAGGATTGGGATTGTTCCAGACTCATGGTACTGTCCCTGCGGAGGTTTACAATACGCTCGACAAAAAGAAGAAAAAGAAAAAACGTAAAATACATTTATAACTATGGCTGATAATAATACATTTGTCCTCTTTGAGGAAATCAAAAACAAGCTGGAGACAATTTACAGAGAGCTAAAGGAGTTGAAAGAAAAGGAGAACGGTTCTGTTTCCCTCCCTATTCAATCTACACCAGCACAAAGTGATGAGCAGAAGGAACAGGAATTGCTCAATCAGTATGAACAGCGGACAAAAGCCGTTCTCAATAAGTATATAAATGTGCAAGTGCGCATTAAGGATGAGGAAGCTAAATCCATGGACAAATTGGTGGCAAGCGTCTTAACCATGCTACACGAGTGGCAGGAGCAGAAAGAGCAACCACAACCGCAGGAACATATTCATAGGCATAGTTTTGACATTAAGTCATCGAAAATCTTTATTACGGTGATGGCTGTGTCTATCCTCTGTCTTATTTCTTTGGTAGGCAATTACTTCTTGTGGCAAAGTAAACAGCAATACAAGGATGATGCCTTGAAATTCCGTATCATCAGAGTATGGAGAGGATGTAGCCCAAAGGAAATCCTATGGCTCAATGATGTGTTTGACATTCATCGAAATGAAAAGACCATTAAGCTCATTAAGGAAAAAGCAGACGGATACAACTTGCAACTAAAATCTAAGGCTGATAGCTTGATGCAGAAGAAATTGAAATAATACTCTACGAAGCAAGCCCAACCAAACGAGATGCAGGTTGGGCTTGTTATATCACCATATTAGTCTATGATTTCCCAAAAGCCACCATTATCTGGTCCAACACGCCGGAGATATCTGCCACGCATAACTTCAATATTACGATAGATGGAAGTTTCACTAATTCCTATATTTTTAGCCAAATCTGCTCTCGATATATAGGGATCTTCTAACATCAGTTCCAATATCTTGATTCGGTTAGCCGTTAATCTTTCTCCATGAGCATTAGCCTTTTCAATTAATCTTTCTGTTACCTTTTTATTTGCTTCTGCCACTTTTTCTGCTACCTTATTGCTATTTTCTGCCACCTTTTCTGTTACCCTTCCGATTCGATTCGATGAGGTTTCTGCCACCTTCGGTACTATAATTTTCAAAATAAAATCATCAAGATGGAAAGATAGATGTGGTGTACCATTAGCTTCCAATTCCCTGCATACACGATCCACACCCTCTCCAAACTCTTTTACATAGTCGTATGCTTTTAAGAATTGAGCAATTTTCGGATTGCGTGAAAAATGGGTATGACGAATATTAGAAGGCTTGACTGTTCCGGGTAATCTACCGGGCGACTCGAATACAAGACGATCGTCAAGCATCTTTATTTGAATTTCCGTACCCTTAATATTGTAGGCGCGGTGGCAGCAAGCGTTGACAACCATTTCTTGAATAACAAACTTTGGATAATCTCTGTTGGTTACAAACTGCCCATGCTGTCCTAGGAAAGTGTGTTCCTCCACTTGGGTTTCAAGATAAGCTATCGTGGCCTTCACCTGATCAAGTATGGTTCCTTCAAAGATTACGTCCTTAATCACGTTCATTTCTGCACCCACTCTCTCTTCTGTACCTTTATAACGGATAAAGCGAGTACGCCCACGAGGAAAGAACTTTTGAGGATATTTACCAAACAACAGAATACAAGCTACACTAACCTGCTCCTCTCCCTTTGCATTGGTTGCTATGAAGTTATTATTCTCATGTAGATATTGCTTGGCAGACTTGGCATAACCAATCAATTCTGTATATCTTTCGACAGCGGTCATATCAATATCATCTACCGTAGCACCATACACAGCCGTATCCTCATAGTAGCGCTCTCCCTTATCGTACATCAATTGTATGCGTTCTTCAAAAGACAACTTTCTACTTTTATCGCCAACACGCATATAGGCTTCATCTGCCTGATTAGCATGTAGTTCAGAACTTGCAGGAATATGCATCAATAAAATATGATTTTCGTTTCCATCTTTATCCGTGCATGGTAACAAGTCGCTGGTAATAGACACAGAAGGATTACAGAAGTCTAAGGGCACACGCAACAATTCATTCAATTTTTCCGTATGCTGGTCAACCCCTTCTGTCTTCCTTGTCTTGTCAGACACACCGATAGCGATATCACCACCGTCAGCATTAGCAAACGCCACAATGGTAATAGCTAATGCTTTCGGATCAATTTGAATGCTCTTGCAGTCAAAAGTCTGATCTTCTTTTCGAAATAAAATATCTTCTACTTCCATATAAAACAATGCTAAAACTTAGTTATGAAATTGCCAAATATCGTCTTATGAAAATATATTATCTATAGCATTTATATAGATGGGTAAATCTTCATGTTCTATACCAAATTGTTTGTCTATCATAAAATCTACAATCATTTTCCCATCTATAAGAATAATAGGAACAGCTCCTTTTTTGATGGAAAACTTTGTTGCTTCTCGTGAAAACGAAGAGGTTGTAAAATACAATCCTTGCTCATACTCCCCTTGAATTGCACCACGAAAAGCATCAAGTTCCTTTCTACCAATAATAGTTTCATTCCAACGCTTACATTGAAAAGCTACATTCATATATGCTAATCCTATTTTAAGCTTACCATATCCATCAATTCCACCATCACGGCTCTTTTGAGTTACAGCAACATTATTAAATCCGTAAGTACATAGGAGTTTCATACAGAACTTTTCAAATTCATATGGATTCATTTTCTTAAGTTGATCAAGGATACTTTTTTTGAAAGTTACAAGATATTCATCATATAATTTGCGGACATTATCAAGTGAAAAAGATAATTCTTTTTTCGCACTACTCTGCTTGGGGGCTGGTTTATGAAGTACACTAAATCTCCCATTACTTTCATCATACCTAAAATATTTTCTTGAAGATGCTGTTGGAAAATCTATGCCGACCGAATGGCGTCTTATTTCGACTCGTAAAACAGAAATAGGATCTTGTGCATGAAATACGTATAATGATCTCTTAATAATCTCATTATAGATTTCTTGTATCGACATCGTATCCTGATTACTCTTCAAAACTTCAAGAGCTGCACCTACTATAGTCTTTGCCATACAATCCAATGATTTTACTGAGTATTATAGTTTAACTCTATACGTTTCTTTAAACGTTCATCATCACTATTTTCTGGCGGGAAAACCTTAAGACTCATTTCCAAAATCAACATTTGTTTTCCACGAGTTGACATGGGAAATAATTCCGTATCTCCAAACGGAATATCTCTTATTTTTTCAACAAATGGCACAAAAACCTGATTATCATATTCCTTAATAAACTCCTTTTTCAAAATCTCTACTAATAAATGCAATAAAGCTTCAAAACCTACTGTAGCTTGTAGGATATTTTGAGGTTTAGATTGGTTATCATAATTCCAATATGAGCCAAGAATAGATCTTATTGCATTAAAAAAATAGAACAGACAATCTGAAATTCTGTAATCTTTATTGTTTGCATAATCTAAACGGAATGGTAAGAATTTTGTTCCTTTCTGCTTTCTAAGGTCCTTTCTGCTTCTATATTTATCATTTTCAGAATCTCTCAAAGTTTCACTTATAAGAGCTACTATATTTTTTATCATAGTTGCTTGTGAAAGCGGAGGGCTCTGATTTTTTTCATAGTCTCCACCATATAGCTTTATCCTTTTATAAAAAGGAGATTTTGGATGACCATTAAGAGCCAAAACCACTTCTAAAGCGGTTTTATAAGGCGTATCGTTAGATGATAGCCCAAATAGACTATAAACTAAATCTTGAGAAACTCTTTTCTGTGTTCTGTTTATAGTTGAAAATATCATTGCTTGATATTCGAGACTTTTATCAACAAAGTAAGATACAACCATTTCCATACTTAACAAATCCTTTAATTTTTGTATCTTTTCAGGGTCATGATTGCCTCTTATATCGTTCTGTAAACGTTCTATTGCAATTTCAATTCCTTTCATACGATGTTGTCCATCAATAATGGTTATATAAATATCTGCATAGGCATCACCTCTTTTTGCGTATGAAATTTGTTCTAAAACTTTTTCCTGTAAGGTAATTTCAACTAAACCATCATGATTATGCTGATTTTCAATGATGGACATAGGAACTCCTAGAACTATATTAGTAGGAAATATAGCATTCCGATCATTTATAAGAAAATCTGCAATTTTGTTGGCTCGAGACATTTCTACCTTACGTTGAACATGCTCATTATATATAGGTTTTTCTTCCTCATCATAACCAATAATGACACGTTCTGTATACTTTGTATATTGAAGTATTTCAGAAATGGAAGCCTTACCAATTATAAAGTCTTGCCCATTTTGGTTAACACAAAGACCTTTAATCTTGTTCTGCCCAATGATTTCCATGTTGTTCTGTTCCATTTTTTATTAAATTATCAAAAGATTCGTCATTTAAATATTCCTCATCTCTATTTGCTATTATCCAATAAAACCAGGCTATAATCGTACATAGAACAGCATACAAGATTTTTCCTTGGTATGCTGCCGGTATTATATATATCTGAGCACCAAACAAAACTACACTTATTATGGTAAAACTCGGTTTATGATGTATCTGATCTTTCACAAGTTGTAAAATAAGTATTATCAGCGATGGAGCAAATAGTGCTAATGAATAAATAGCTAAATTCTGAGAAATATTGGACAAAATAGCATCTTTATTGTATATGATTGGGCAAAGCAAAACACCAAGACCATTTATAGCAACAATTACAAATAGAAAATATAAACCCGTTGGCGGAATTAATTTAGTGCATACTTAATTCTACCAATGGGCCTGTTGT